>OLOM01001303.1_pt1 | contig 17122 bp, 24 predicted proteins | sample 1672531 | NCBI WGS metagenome assembly OLOM01 (sample SAMEA3136696, study PRJEB25190) | human gut metagenome | reverse complement strand
AATCAGAAGGCGTTTCGGAAAGGACAGCATAAGGAATGGGGTTCTGTGTCAGAACCTGCGGCTACCACCGGAAAAAGCCGAAATCACTATGCCGACAGGTATGGTCGGTTAAGGAGGGCTTATTGTGATTGACGAAAAAGAGGTTACGGCTTATGTTGCGATACCCGACTGCTTTTTGCAGGGGTACAGCGAAGATATTGTTATCTTCCGTGCGGACGGCGGAAACCATTTTACCGACTATGGTATATATGAGGGAATGTTCCTTTTCTTTGACCGGAAAAAACGCTTTAAGAAAGGAAGCCTTTCCTGTTACATCAATACTGCCGGAGATGACCGACCTAAGTACAGGGTGTCGGATAAGAACATCGACGGATACAAGCACTTGGGAAGATTAGTTTTGACTTTGAGAAATTACGAGGTATAGAAATGGAATCCGATAGAAGAAAAGTTTATGTTGAAGTAAATGTAACACACAGACCTGATGGAACGGCTCGTCCGAATTTCATCAAGTTTGAGAATTATGAAAAATATGAGATAGACCGTGTAATTCAGAAATGCCGTGCGGCTTCCACCAAGGTCGGAGGAACCGGTATCCGCTACACGGTACAGATTTGCGGCAAGCCCACATTTCTGTTCGACGAAGAAAACGGAAAGTGGTTTGTAGAAGCAAAATCCTAATGGTAGGAGGTTTTGTAACTTGAAACATTTATCGAGATTTGACATCGAAGCGATAGCCGACAAGTATGTTCAGGCATATATGGCACTTCCCGATGTCCGTAACACACAAATATACAGAATTGACCCGGAGCTTCTCTTGGAGAAGGTTCTCGGATTGAATGTCGAATACCAGCACCTATCCTATGACGGTAGCATTCTCGGAATGACCTCATTTACGGAAATGGGTGTTCAGGTATTTGAAGATGATGATAACGAAGCCTTTTTCTTTTTGGACGGGAAAACCGTTCTTGTGGAAAAGGACTTGAACTTTGACAGCAAGCTGAAAGGCAGAAAGAATTTCACCTTAATGCACGAGGGCAGCCATCAGATATTTAAGATGTTGTTCCCGAATGATTACGGTGTAACACAGAAGTCTGCCAGAGTACATTATTACAAGGCAAATTCCGAGAGGAATAAGCCAATATCCGATTGGGAGGAATGGCAGGCAAACACTCTTGGAGCTGCTATCCTTCTTCCCGAAAACCTTATAAAGCAGGGAATGTATCTGTTCAGTCTCGGCGAAAAGATTGAATGCCTGAACAAGATATACTATCCGAGTGTATATAAAAGGTTTGACGCACTTGCTGATTTTTTAGGGTGTTCCAAAAAGGCTCTTGCCATACGAATGAAACAGCTTGGACTTTTGAAAAAGGAGTATCTTGATAATCCTTTTGATTTGGTTACGGTTTATCCGGAGGTGAGCGAGCTATGAAATCGTTGGAACAAAAGATAATCGTAAGGTGCAAAAACTGTGGCTGGCGTATTTTTGACAAGGTAACAATGACAACAGGCGTTATTGAACTGAAATGCCCAAACTGCCACAGAGTAGTAGAGGTTGACCTTTCCCTACGCAAAGGAATGGTCAAGTACAGATTAGTAAAGAACGATAACAGAGCGAACAATTAAATATCGGGCAGATGTACCGAGCCACGAGTCCTTGAGCGAAAGCTCCTGAGTCATCAAATTGCCGGACGCTGAGAATTAAGGGATAGAAATATCCTAATGTTCTTGGTGTCCGGCTTTTTTGTCGCTCCCGAAAGGAGCAAGACCGTGACATATAAGTGGCTGGCATATATCGCCAAGTATCCGTAATCTCCGAATTTTTGATTTCAACCAAATTCAAAAATTCAAATTTAAGGAGATTACGACAATGACAAAACTTACATTAGAACAACAGGAATTATTATTTGCGAACGACTGCAAACTCATCAATCTGCGGTATGAATACCACGGTTACACCGGCACGGAGAAATGGGCGATTGTAACAGAACTGGCGGAAGAAGAATTGTGGGTTAAATACCCTGATGTTATCCGTCGGTACACTCCGTTCATTCTGCTTTCTATGGCTCAGGGCGAAGTGATTGACGAGTCATACAGAAACAACGATAAGTACGAAAAGCGAGCAAAAAGAACAATCGATGTGTACGGGTATGAAGATGACATCTCTGAACAATTCCACCGGGAACTGATTACTCCGTTTGTTGACCCGTTTGAGCAAGCGGAAGAAGAACGGATTGAGGAAGAAAAGGAACAGCTTCGCCAGTTAGAAATTGCAAAAGTCAGAAAGGTATTGGAAATGCTGAAACCTGTTCAGAGAGAACGACTGATAAAAGCGATTTTGTTAGGTATGAGTTCAAGAAAAATTGCAAAGGAAGAAGGAGTATATTACAGCGTTGTAGATAAGTCGATTGCTGCCGCAAGAAAAAATTTCAAGAAATTTTATGAAAATCTCTGATTTTGGGTGTGCATTTTGACCCCCTTTGTCCAAATGAGTGAAGGGGTTATTTCAAATCCGGATACGAAATGCACTTTCAAGACTAAATGAACAGAGAGGTTATACATATATGCAGAGAAAAGAAATTCAGCGTGGAGATTTATTCTACTACGATTTTGGAAAAAGAGAGGGGTCTGTCCAGTCGGGAGAGAGACCTGTAATGGTAATTCAGGCGGACAACTTTAATGCAAATGCTCCGACAATTATTGTTGCGGCTGTTACGGCTGTGATGAAAAAGAAGTATCTTCCTTCACACATCATTTTGGGTGAGGACTTCGGTCTGAAGAAGCCGTCAATGGTTCTTCTTGAACAGATACAGACCGTCAATAAGGATGAACTGACAGACTACATTGGTTCGGTAAACGATGAAAGGCTTTGGAAGCAAATTAACGCAGCTCTTAAAAAGACTTTCGGTTTATGGATTTACAACACAGACAGAAACGGAGATGTTCGCTGCTTATGCCCCAAGTGCCTGAGCGACTATATCCACGACCCAAACTATGTTGTCAGGCGTCTTGACCCGTTTGCGAAAAGCAAAGACCACTGCGATAAGTGCAATAACAGCGGTTGGGATTACATCGTTTATGACAAACGCACCTCGGTCAAAGGAAAGGGGTGCAGGAATGTCTAAACAAATCAGGAACAAGTTCAAATATGATATTCCGATTTATCACAGACCTATTATTTCCGTTGACGAAGCGACAGCTTATTCAGGAATAGGCAGAACCAAATTGTATGAGTTGACCACAATGGAAAATTGCCCCTTTGTAATTTGGGTAGGGACACGAAGGGTGATTAAAAGAAAATCATTTGTTGAGTATCTTGAAAGGCAATACTCAATTTAGCCTAAATGTCAAGTATGCGATGAGTCAATTCGCATCATTGGCTCATCGCAATTTTTCCAGTATCCTTTATGGCAGAAACGGCAAGGAGGTCATAGAGATGTCGGAAAAAAGAGCAACAAGAGTCAGGAATAAATATAAGTATGATGTTCCTTTATGGCACAGACCCATACTGTCTGTGGCAGAGGCTACCGAGTATTTTGGAATAGGCAGCAACAAGATATATGAATTGACAGAAAAAGAAAACTGCCCATTTGTTATTTGGATAGGTTCAAGGAGAGTTATTAAGAGAACTGCGTTTGAACGATTTCTTGAAAAGCAGTATTCGATTTAGGTAGGAATGGAGGAAATAGAAATGGCAGAGAATAAAAAGCAGTTTGAAATTCCGTTGTATGAAAAGCCTTTTCTTTCGATAGAAGAAGCGTCTGTATATACGGGAATCGGCAGAGACAAGTTATACGAACTTACAAATCCGGAAGATTGTCCTTTCGTTTTATGGATTGGCAATCGCCGAATGATTAAGAGAAGGGTTTTTGATGAGTACATTGAAAAATGCTACTCAATATGATGGGAGGTGTTAGTAATGGACAATAAAGAAACGGCAGAGCATTTTAGAAGCAGGAGTTCAGAAGTACCTTTATGGCACAGACAGAATATCTCAGTAGAAGAAGCCAGTGGGTACACAGGACTTGGAAGAGACACGATATATTCTCTCACGCAGGAAGATGACTGTGACTTTGTATTAAAAGTCGGACACAGAACGATGATAAAGCGAAAAAAGTTCGAGAATTATTTGGAAAACCTTTCGTCGATATAGGAGGTGCTTTAGGTGTTAAGAGTTATTAGTGAAGAAATCACTGCTTACAGAAGGCAGATTGATGAAAGAAAAAATGATTTACCACTATGGGAACAAAAAGTCCTTACTTGTGATGAAGCAGCCGCATATTCCGGAATTGGTATTAGAAGGCTGAGAAAAATGGCATTGGCAAAAGGGTGTCCGTTTGCTATTGCAAATGGTACACAGATTTTGATAGCAAGAGAAAAGTTTGACGCTTATATGGATAAAGCGGAAAAGGTTTAGGAGGAAAATAAAATGGCAAAGACAAAAAGACGAGATAAATCAAGAGTGGTTCTCCGTACAGGAGAATCACAACGTGCAGACGGTACATATCATTATAGTTGGACGGATGCAAATCGCAAAAGGCGTTATGTATATGCCAAGACACTCGATGAGCTTCGCTACAAAGAGGAGCAGATTGAAAAAGATAAAAAAGACGGCATAAAGGCAGAAGCTCGATATACTACCCTCAATGATATGTATGAGCTTTGGAAAGACTTGAAACGAGGTCTTAAAAACAATACCTTTGAAAACTATAAGTATATGTATGAGACATTCGTTCGTAATCAAATTGGCTCAAAGACGGTATCTTCTTTGAAAAAGACAGATATTAAAAGGTTCTATAATTACCTTGCAGATGAAAGACATCTAAAACCGGCGACTATTGACAATATCCATACGGTTCTTCATCAGATTTTGGATATGGCAGTTGATGATGATTATCTCAGAAATAACCCTTCCAATAATGTGCTGAAAGAGTTAAAGCAGTCCCATTGTTTTCAAACGGAGAAACGCAGAGCCTTAACGAGACCGGAACAGGAATTATTTTTGAGCTATCTGAAGAATACACCGTCTGCAAGTTTGTGGTATCCAATTTTTGCGGTGTTGGTTGGAACGGGACTTCGTGTTGGTGAAGCAACGGGTCTCAGATGGTGCGACATTGATTTGGACGAAGGAATTATCAATGTTAATCATACGCTGGTATATTATGACCATAGAACCGACGGTAGTAAGCGTGGCTGCTATTTTAATATCAATACCACGAAAACGCCGGCTGGCAAACGCCAAGTCCCGATGTTGGATTTCGTCAAAGAAGCATTCCTTATGGAAAAAGAAAGACAGGAGCTTCTTGATATTCATTGTGAAGCTGTTGTAGACGGATATACTGATTTTATCTTTCTTAACCGTTTTGGACAACCGCAACATCAGGCAACCCTTAACAAAGCAATCCGTCGTATTATCCGTGACTGCAATGATGAACAGCTTTTGAAAGATGAAAATGCAAAGGTTTTGCTTCCGCATTTTAGTTGCCACTCATTAAGGCATACATTCACGACAAGAATGTGTGAAGCAGGGGTTAATGTAAAGGTTATTCAGGATACGCTTGGACACAAAGATATTTCTACAACCCTTAATATTTATACCGATGTGACGAAGGAGTTAAGGAGGTCTGAATTTGAAGGTCTTGACTCGTACTTCAAAAATGAGTATAATAAGGCGAATGAAGTATTATAAACTGCTCGTTTTCGTGGGCATTAGATTTACATCATTTACACCAATTTCTACAAATAATGCTGCTCCGAGGGTGTACGTTTAGGAGATAGGAAAGTCTAAAAATGGGCTTCAAACAACATATCAGTAGAACTTGGCAGATGATAGAACAGCAAGTGAATGATGTACCATTTCGTCCCGACAATGAAACCACTCGACAAATAAACGGCGTAGATATGCGGTTTTAAGAAATTAAAGCCCAAAACTTACGACCAATTTACGACCAAATAAAGAGAACACGCTCAAAAAACCGCCTACGGTATTAAGCCATAGGCGGTTTTTATATATTTGATATTATAAATTATTCCACTCTGAATGTTGATAAAATTTGAATTACCTCTTGTTTTTCTTCCTCTGTAAAACTTCCGTCTGGTGCTTCGGCATATAGTAAATATCCGCCGTAATCTGATGAAAATTCCTCATAATAGCCTGTCAAGCCTGTTGCTTCGTGAGTGCCTATATAGCTTTCGGGCATAACTGCATAACTTTCTTTACCGCTTACAGGTTTATAATCATCATCAATTCCCATAAACAACTCGCCTGTTACTTCAATTCTGCCGACCATAATTTTACCTAAATATGAATAGTCTGTATCTCCACCGCTTGCATAACCTGCCACAAATTGAGAATCAGACGCTTTTGAAACTTCGTATTTATTCATATTTTTACCGTTACCGTCTAATGTCCAAACGATACATAATTTATTGTAACACCTCTGTTATTTTGCAAAACTACATTTTCAAGAAATCCTTGTTGCCACCCCTTGACAACATCTTCTTTTGTGATTGTCCAATTATCCGAATAGTCAAAAGAGAATTTAGGGCAAGTAACAGCATTAACCGTTCCGTATTATGTTGTATATGTATGATTTAATTCTGATATTGTTGGCTGTTCTTCTTGTTCTGGCTTGTCGTTTATAGTAACTGTCTGCGTTTCTCCGTTCCAATCAACATTACAATTAAACGCTTCCGCTATTGCTCTGACAGGTACAAGTGTACGGTTGCCTATAAGGTATGCTGGAACATCGAGCGTAATTTCTTTGCCGTTTTTAGTCATTTTTTTACTGTTAATAGTCAACGATACACTAATATTGCCACGAGTTGAAGTAACGGTTTGAGTTTCACCATTCCAATCAACAGTTGCGCTCAATGCTTCAAATATAGCACGAAGAGGTACAAGCGTTCGCTCATTTGAAATAATTGGCTGTTGGTCGAATGTGATTTGATTTCCGTTTACAATAACGGATATTTTGTCTGGACTTGTGATATATACAAAGTTTTTATAATTTTTATAATCCCTTGCAAACTCTTCATAAGTATAATAAGTTATCGCAATTTGTCCATCATAATTTCCATGATACACAGTAAATCCGTTATCGTCCTTTTGAATTAATATAAGTGAATGCCTATTTATATCCTTACCGTCCTCAATTCGAATATTTGAACCTAATTCTGCGGATTGAATAAAGTGTCTTGTATTTTCCTCTGTTATTGATACATCACTAACACCCTCAAGAATATTCTTTCCATTGACTGTTCCCCATATTTCATAATATATTTGCCTTGCAAAAGTCCAACAGTTATCCCATTCTTCACCAACCTCATATCCTTCTAAAGGAATAGTACGTCCATTAATAATATAAGTTTCAGAAGCATTATACGCACATACTTGAATCGGCAATATCATCATTACACCAAAAATCATTAATACTATAATAGATAAAATTTTTTTCATAATTAATTCCCTCCATAAAATTCTCTTTATTTTGAATATCTAAAATCTTTTAATTTTATATCACAATTGTCTATATGTGAAGAGCCACTGCTCACTGTAAATTCAACTTTAAGTTGCAGTACACCTGAAGCTGAAAAATCAAATGATATAGGATTTGTTGAATTACGCATTGTTGAACTCTGATACAAAACTTTATCATTCTGGTCGTAAAAAATCACTTTTCCTTCTAAAATATCTGATTCTGTATCGCTCATATCAATAATTCCTGATACTGTTTTAGCCAGCCCATTTAAGTTGAAAACTATTGCTCTTTTTTTATACCCCTTATCATTCTTTGTATAATCAGATAAAGAACTCCAACTGCAAATATCAGTAGATAAACTAATGCTATTTGTGTTACCATCTAAATATATTCCGTTGTCTGATTGTTCATATCCCTGCGATGCAAAAGATATGTCTTCTCTTGCACTGTTATCATCATTTATATAAATTGATTTGGTATCTCCATCCCATAATACCTTTTTACCCATTGATTCGCTAATATATCGAAGCGGTACGTAGGTGCTTCCATTATATATAAACGGCTTACTATCCTCTGACACGTCAGACTTGTCTGCACCGTCAATTATAATCCGATAATTGTCATAAACTACATTGATTGCCTGCTCAATAGGTGTTGCAAATACAGTTATCATTGTTGTTGTGGTAAGAGTTATTGCCACTCCTGCTAAAAATCCTTTTACTCTTTCTTTGTTTTTCATTTTTAATTCCTCCATTATAAAAATTTTAAGTTATACTGTCATTATATCACCTATTATATCTAAAAGCAACAGTTATTTTGTATTTTTAAGATAGTGTATATATGTAGCTAAAAGCAATATAATATATTTAATAACATAAAAATGAGGTTGCGTATGAATATAAATAATCTTGGCATAGAAATTAAAAAGAATAGAAAATTATTAAAGCTGACGCAAGAGCAGTTAGCAGAACTTATAGATGTAAACCCTCACTATATCTATGAGATAGAAAAAGGTCTGAAAATACCGTCATTACCTGTGCTTGTTGCCATTTCCGAACAGCTTCATGTGAGCATTGACAATTTGCTTATTGCAAATGTTCAAAACGCCGATAATGACAATGATGAACTTGACCGCTTAATAAAAAATCTTAATGATACACAGCGGTTAAACCTCGCTAAAGTAATTCGTAGCTTGTACCCATATTTAAGACTTTAAACGAAAAATCCATTACAGTATTAGACCGTAATGGATTTTGTTATTATATAGTCGTTCCATGTATAGACATATATTCTTCTTGTAATTGTTCTAATTCCTCAATATATGAAGCCGAAACACTTATAAGTCTTGTTATAGCTGTATTTTGTTCTTTGGAGTTCAAAGTTACGGTTCTCTTTTTAAACAAATCAGATTCTATTATATGCATTACTCTCAATCCAAGAGAGTTTTCATCGGGTGCATATTCTTTTAACAATGAAATAACTTTATGCTTTACAAAATCAATTAGTTTTTTATCTAATTTTTTGAATGTAGTATGTTGGGAGCAAAACTCTATAAATATTTGTTGAAACTTCTCTTTGAACTGTGGTTTTAAAAATAAATAACTAATGGCTTGGGTTCTTACATTATCTATATTTTCTATAAGTATATCTTCGGAAATACCATAATACAATGCAGGGAAACTGCTTATTTCTTTACTTTGCCCTGTTGCTCTACGATTTCCAAAAAACAACCTCCAATATGTTAAATATTTTACATATGGAATATAATCGCATAGGATATTTTTTATATCAATATCTAATTCTTCATTATCAGGAAATGACAAATTATTTAAATTCCATTCTAAATCACATGGAAGTAAGTCATTTATTAAATTACGAAAAATACCGAAAACATTTGATTCAATTTCATCATCAGTTCCCCAGAGAACTTCTTGCTCGTTGTTGAATCCAAGTTTAGGTATGATACCAACATCTTCGTTCTTTTTTGTTTTGTCATTGTACCAAATATTTTTTAATACAGCGTTTTGAAGCAAATATGGATTTCTGGAAGTTATTTTACAATTTATAATACGGCTAATAAGTTTTTCATCTGATGGATATATTTCTTTTAGTGTTAATTGTTTCTCCGTAATTCTGTTTTTAATTCTTTGAGCGCATTTTTCATATATGAATTTCTTTGTATGTTCAAATATCATATTGTATCTCCTGTTCTTGGTGAGTAGTATTTTTAAATATTACGCATAAATATGGCAATTTAATACCCACTTATATTATAAATCATTATCTTTTGAAATGCAATAGAGTTTAATAACCTTGGTGGGTAGTTTTAAGATATATTTATAATAATTTTGCCCTATTTACACCCACTAAATTATATAGTATACTTTACTTGTAAGGAGCCTTACAAGATAAAAGTTATATAACATCATATTTTGAACAGAAAGGAAGCGATTTTATTGCAGACAAAAATTTTAGGAATACAAGAGGTTGATTTTACAAACAAAGATACGGGTGAAATCATCAGGGGAGTGAGTCTACACACAGCATTTAAAGAAGACGGCATAAGCGGTCTTGCTGTCAGAAAATTCTTTATACGAGATGGCAGTATTGCATTACCAAAGGATATTCAAGTAAATGAAGTCCTTGACTTAGGCTTTAATTACAAAGGTCGGATTGAAAGTATACGCCGTATAAAAGAGTAATTTGAAAGGTTTAAAAGGGGCGTTGACAAATGCCCCTTGATACCTAATAAGTATGTAGATTTAAAGGAGCGTAATCATGGATAAAGAAAAATACTTAAAAGAACAGAGAAAACAAAAAGAAAATTATTTAAGGTATCGTCTGGGATTTTTACAGTTAATACATAAGCCAATTCTTAACATGCTACTAATATCACTAGTTGCTTTATTTATTGGATTATGGATTGGGAAAACCCGATTAATTACATTTTTAAATGTTCCAGAGTTGATATTGCCGATATTCAGATATACTTTATGTATTATATCAATAATAATTCCTATAATCATTTTACTATGGCTGATTAAATACATCGGCGAACTATCCGCCCGAAAAGATGAAGCGGATTTACAACAAGCCTTTACCAAAGAAGAATTGCGAAATTCGTGTCCAATACTTATGGATAAACGGAAAGTAAAAGGCAGTAATGTTACAATGAGAGAATTTTATTCTGCTATTCCGCTTGAAATATGGAATACCCGAAAAAATGCTATCGCTGATATGATGAATATCCATTTTGTGGAAGAAATCCAATATGGAGGTAAATCAGACGGAAGAAGAATTGTTATATTTACCGCACCGGGAAGAAAACCAACAGAGAGAGGAAACCTATACGATGAAGAACTTTAATCATCTTTTGCTAGGGTATAACTATGATATGTGGTATGGATACGGTCTGAAAGAGCCTATTTATACCGATATTTCAGTACCAAACAATAGTCAAGCAATTTTTTCAGGTATGTCAGGAGGGGGAAAGAGTTATTGTACCAATATTTTGTTTGCACGTCTGTTTTTGGAAAAACAGCACGAGCGAGGGGTAGCGTACTTTGCGGATTTCAAGCAAGATGATTCATTTTCATATTTGCGAGGGTGTCCTCGTTATTATCCATACGATAAGTCATTAGACGCACTTGATATAGTATATGATATATTGCATAAACGACAATCTGGAGAGGATAAATCCCGACAGCCTGTTACATTTATTTGGGATGAGTATATGGCTAATATCTTAGCTTTACAAGCTATCAATAAGAAACTTGCTGATGAAGTTATGCGAAAGGTTTCAGAAATACTTATGCTCGGACGTTCTAAAGCAGTAAGATTATGGATTACTTGCCAGCGTCCGGACGCTTCTGCTTTTCCAAATGGCAGTCGCCTAAATTACGGAATAATTATAATTGTCGGCGCACCGATAAGGAGTATTTATGAAATGCTTATACCAAAAGAATATATTGACCTTATAGGCGAAAGGAAATTTGGAGTTGGCGAGGGTGTTGTATTGTTGCAAGGCTCACAATTAAAATTCATCAAAGTGCCAATGGTGAGAAATACGGAAAAAATGCAACAAGTGTGTATAGACGCATTATCCAAATAACAACATTTGTCTGAGGGCGGTGGCGAAGCCACAAGCCCTCAGACACCATGTTGGTTAGTATTACCCAACATGGCACAAACAGCTATAAACACTTGATAATATGCGAAATTATCGAATGTTCAATAGATTGCACAAATTGCACAAAGGAGATGATTTATATTGATACGCAATCAAACAGATACCAACTAACCATCAATTCACCAATTGAAAAAGGATATACTCATGAGCGTATTTTTGAGATATTACAGGATAAATTTAAGACTTTAATATATGTTTGTATGGCAGATGAACAAGGCTCTCAATTCCACACGCACATATTTGTTGTGTTTTCGTCCAGAGTTCGCTTTAGCATGGTGAAGCGCCATTTCCCAGAATTTCATATAGAAAAATGTCGTGGTTCAACCTCTGACAACGTACATTACGTAAAAAAGACAGGCAAGTGGGAATTGGACGAAACGAAGCAAGAAACAAAAATTGAAGGCTCATTCGAGGAATACGGAACACCGCCACCAGACAGCAAAGGCAGACGATACGATATGTCTGAATTATATCAAATGATACTTGATAATATGACAAACGCAGAAATTATAGCTACAAATCAAGATTATATTTTGCAAATTGACAAATTAGATAAGGTGCGGACGATAATTTTAACAGAACGCTACAAAGAAACAGTACGGCTTAATTTGGAAGTAATATACATTAGCGGAAAGACAAACACAGGCAAGACCAGAGGTGTATTAGAAAAACACGGATATTCCAATGTATACAGAGTTACGGACTACAAACACCCTTTTGATAATTATAATTGTCAACCTGTGATTGCCTTTGATGAGTTTCGGTCTTCTCTTAGATTAAAAGAAATGCTTATGTACTGCGACATATACCCAATAGAGTTGCCGAGCAGATATACAAATAAAATTGCTTGTTACAATAAAGTATATATTATTTCAAATTGGACATTGGAAAAACAGTATGCAGAACTTCAAAAAGAAGATACTGAATCATGGCAGGCATTTCTCAGGCGAATACATAAGGTTATACATTATGAAAGTACTGAAAATGTGATTGAATATCCGTCTGTTAAAGTATATTTAGAGCGTAATAATAAATCTTCAAAATCAGAAGAAATGAGGTGATACCATTAAGAAAGAAATTCCTATTTGGGAAAAATCAAATTTAACGCTTGAAGAAGCCTCTGCGTATTTCGGTATCGGCATCAACAAAATAAGAGAATTGACAAATAATGAGAATTGTAATTTTGTTATATGGTGCGGAAGCAAACGGCTTATTAAGCGTAAGGTTTTTGAAGAATATTTAGAAAAAACATATTCTATATAAGAATATGTTGAAATTAGTCATAATATAGATTGAATATCTTGCAAAAATATGGTATAGTAAAATATCATATTAAATGCGAGGTGATAACATGCAACCGACTAATATAGTATCAGCTTACCAGAGTCATATGGCTTTTAACAATAAAACAGTCGAAACAAATAAAACAGTTGATAACTGTTTTACTTTAAAAAATGTTGAAGTACAAACGCTCTCTAAATTTTATAAACTTTTAAAAAAGTCTGATTGTAAATTTGAATTATTTGATGGATACTACATAGGTTATAAAATAAAGCAGATAAGTAAGGAGTTTGACTTGCTTAGATTCAGCAATGAATTGGTGATTAATATAGAACTTAAAAGTCCTTTAGATGAAGACAAGAAGATTAAAAAAATCACAGAGCAAATGTCCCAGAATTACTATTATTTGAATTTTTTGGACAAAACTGTATCTATATACACATTTATAGAAGATGATGGTTTATATAAATATAATTCGGATACCAATAAATGTTATTTAGTAGAAATAAAAGAATTAGTTGCGGAATTGTCCACACAAACAATTGACAACAAACTAAACCCTGATGAGTTGTTTGTTCCGAGCAACTACTTAATTTCTCCATTCAATAACACAGACAAATTCATAAAAGATGAATATTTTTTAACAGATAATCAACAGTCAATAAAAAAACAAATATTAAAAATCGTGGACAACAATGAAATGAAATTTTTCTGTGTATCTGCAAATGCTGGTACAGGTAAAACACTTATGTTATATGATATTGCAAAAACAATTTATGATGAGTACGGAAAATCAACTGCATTGATTTTTCATTGCGGTAAATTAAATGCAGGCCATGTCAGATTAAATACCCTCTACAAATGGAATATACATCGTATTGCTGATGTTAATGCCCAGTCGGCAGAAAAATTGATACATGACAAACTGAAACTTATACTCTTTGATGAAACACAACGTATTAGAACACACCAACTCAATTTAATAATTAACAAAGCGATAGAATTAAATATTCCCATTGTCTTTTGTTATGACAAAAAACAATACCTTAGCAATGGAGAAAATCTGGATTTATATGAATATGTAAATGAAAAGTTCAATACGATTCAATCAATAAAAAAAGAATTAAAAGGCAAAATTCGCACAAATAAAGAAATGGCTTCCTTCATCACGAACTTACTAAAAATAGGAAAAAGCACAACCTATCTTAATTATGATGCCATTTCTGTAGATTACTTTAATTCTATTGATGATGTAAGAGAATATATTGATTATTTAGAAACTAATAAAGATTGGAAAGCTATAACATATACAACCTCTCAATATGATACAAATCGGTTATCATATCTTTCAAATATATGTTTATCAACTGCACATGATGTAATAGGACAAGAATTCGATAAGGTTGTTTTTGTTATGGATAGAAACTTTAAATATGACGAAGAAGATAAACTTCTTGCTGGTGGAAGTTATTATAGTGCAAAAGGAATGTTGTATCAAATAGTTACAAGAGTTATAAATCAACTAAAAATAGTAGTACTGGATAATCCTAATTTATACTGCAAGATATTAGGGATTAAAACTATGAATGAAGAGCATTAATACGAAATAGTACATTGACAAATAACATACTACGGACATATTTGACTTATTAAGTACACAATACATTAATTGATATATTCTATATAATTTCACTGGACAAAGGGGACACGTTTATGGTATAATTATATTTATATCGGGCGTGTTCTCTTGATTGGTCATGAAAGGAGATATATATCATGACTATAAAGAGAAGAAAAGACGATAAAAACAGGGTACTTAAAGAGGGTGAATACCAGAGAGCAAACGGCACATTTGAATACAAGTGGCGAGATAAAAAAGGTAAAAGACATTCGGTTTATGCAAAGACTTTAGAGGAGCTTCGGAAAAGAGAAATAGATGTTTTAAAGGACGCTTTAGACGGTATCAGAACAGATAAGCAAAACTTGACTATAAATGATTTGTATAATTTATGGGTACAGTTAAAGCGTGGATTGAAAGATAATACTTTTTCCAATTACAAGTATATGTACACGCAATTTGTTCAATCGGATTTCGGTAATTCAAAAATATGTGATTTGAAAAGAACGGATATAAGAGCGTTTTATAATCATCTCGCAGATGAACAGCATTTGAAAACTGCCACAATAGACAATATACATACCGTATTACATCAAGTTTTGGAATTAGGAGTAGAGGACGATTATTTAAGATATAATCCCTCTGACAATGCGCTAAAAGAATTGAAAAAAGCGCATAATCACGATTCTGCGAAGCGAAAGGCTTTGACCGTTCCAGAGCAAGAATTGTTTGAAAATTTCTTAAAACAACATAAGCAATATAATAGGTGGTATCCGATATTTACCGTTATGTTGTGGACAGGCTTGCGTGTGGGAGAAATAACGGGTCTTCGTTGGTGCGATATTGATATGGAAGATGAAACTATCAGCGTAAACCATACGCTTGTCTATTACAGTAAAGGCAAAAAACAAGGTTGTTCGTATGCGATAAACACACCGAAAACCGAAGCAGGAAAAAGAATAATTCCAATGCTTCCGAAAGTAAAAGAAGCGTTTATACTTGAAAAAAAGTATCAAGAGGAATTAGGAATAAGCTGTAATGCAACAGTTGACGGATATACTGATTTTATATTTATAAATCGGTTTGGAGATGTTCAACATCAAGGCACACTTAACAAGGCTTTGCAGAGAATTATTCGTGATTGTAATTATTGGGTATTAGATAAAGACAAGAAAAACGCCGTTACTCTGCCAAAATTCAGCAATCATTCGCTACGGCATACTTTTACTACACGAATGTGTGAAGCAGGCGTTAATATTAAAGCTATGCAGGATATATTAGGGCATGCAGACGCAGAAACAACAATGGATATATACGCCGAAGCCACAAAGGATTTAAAACGTGCAGAATTGATGAACTTTGAAGATTACTTCAATAATCAAAAACTTGCTCAAATTGGTGTTACTTAACTTACGACCAATTTACGACTAACTTACGACTATTTGTAAAGAGTTAGTGTGACTTATGTAATTTAAAGAAAAGGGTAAACGGCTTCATATCTGAGTTTGTAGACTTTTAAAGAATTATAATTTATTCAAAAGTATTTCCCTACAATGAAACCGTTGGATAAGTAAAAATTAAAACATCATTGTTTATAGAAATATAGGCAATGATGTTTTTTTTATTTAAAATTTGCCATTTCCAATAATTGCTACCAAGTTTCCGGAATAAGCTACCACTTAGTCGGGAAATGTTGACATTACAAATATTCCTATATAAAATTTGCTTATAGTACGGTATATTAATAAATAATAAAAAGGTTGTGATTATGATGAAAAAAACGTTTCTTATTGCACTGTCAATTTTGACATTAACAAATTCCTTAAATGCTTTTGCAAGCACGCTTGACGACAATGTTATTGAAGATTTAGAAAAATTTCATATTGTTGAAAAGAGCGACGATTTACGGCTTAACGATCACATAACAAGAGCAGAAGTAGTAAAAATGGTTTCTGTCGCCACGGGAAATTACGACATAGACCACGTTGGCACAGATCAAATCTTTTCCGATGTACCGCCTACTCATTGGGTTGTAAAATATGTACGAACTGCATGGGATAGCTATATTATATCTGGATATGAAGATAATACATTTCGTCCCGAAAACAACATCACATATAACGAATTACAAAAGATAATTGTATCCGCCCTCGGATACACTCAATACGCAGAAATGCAAGGCGGATATCCGGACGGATATTTGACATATTCAGAAAAATACAACATAATGAACAACGTTGACACATCAGATTCAAACGCATATGTAACACGCAAAGATGCAATGCAAATGATATACAATTCATTAGATGCACCTTTATTGGTTTATATGCAAACAAATTATCTCGAAGACGGCTCAATAACCTACGTCTATGAATGGCGTGACGGTGAGCATCGCCAATTTGAATCATTAAGAATGCGCTTAGATGAAGAATTTTCATAATTAACAATCTTATACTGCAAATCAAAAGTCGAATTTACTAATCCTAATTCGACTTTTTGTTTTTCCAATAATTGCTACCAAGTTTCCGGAATAAGCTACCACTTAGTCGGGAAATG
>OLOM01001297.1_pt1 | contig 17182 bp, 9 predicted proteins | sample 1672531 | NCBI WGS metagenome assembly OLOM01 (sample SAMEA3136696, study PRJEB25190) | human gut metagenome | reverse complement strand
AAAATGGGGAAAGAAGAGATTGAAAATTTTCCCTTAAGGATATTTATTTTTTTCCTTAAGGGAAAATGCTTTTTTCCTTAAGGGAAATAAAATCTTCCCTTAAGAGATTTTTTCATCACATTTAACTTGTAAAGCTATTTTTATTACTAATCTTATGTTTTATAAGGTCGTGGACGCAATATTGCTATTCGTTGGCAAAGAAAATGCAAACGAGTGCAAAGAAAGCTTGCTTTCAATTTGCCGAGTGCAGCTTTTCTTCTGCAAAGATACGACTTTTCCTCGTAACTTCCAAGGTTTTTGGGGAAAATGTGGGGATGATGATAATGAAAAAATGAGGGTTTCAACATAAAGTCACCTTCAGAAATAGCTTCTCAAAAATAACAATTAAAATTTCATTCTCCTTACACAATCATCAGAATATGCTTATAATCAGTTACTTAAGTGTGAAAGGAGAATTCACTGAAACAACAATAATAATTAGCAGAAAGAACTATTCATATAAGGAGAAGGAAACTTAGTCTAAGGGAGAAAGCAACTATCACAAAAGGAATAGAAAAGGCTTCTTTGTATCGGATGACCTGGGTCATCCATATAGATGACGGGAGTGAGCCATATAGATGACCCGAGTCATCCATATAGACGAACTTAGTCGTCCAGCCGATAACTCACCTCTTTTCTCCTGCCAATATCTATCCCTCATCCTTCTGGTTACTATCCTTTATCCCAGCATTCATAACACAGACACCCACTATTCATTATCAAAGCACCCACTATTCATTATCTAAACACCCACTATTCCCTATTGGAGCAAGGCACATCGCCATATTTAAGCTTAGCCATCAATTACCATCTCAAAATAAAGAGATTTTTCGGCTCAGGGGAGATTGTCCGTGGGTAAGACAATCTCCCCTGAGCCTTTTTCTTTCCATTCTTGGTAATCGCTTTTTGAGTTATATACATTAGTTCATTCCTGCAGAATGGCACTTTTCTATATTTTGAGCATTAATAATTTAAACTGTTTTTGTCTAACAAGAAGTCTTTCAGCCCGATTGTAAGGATGCCATCTTCATTTCTCTTGGGCTTGATATCATCTTTCACAATGATTATTTTCTTGAAAGAGTCCTTAATTCTCAATAGTGATGCCGATTCCTGCGCCTCTTTTTCTAATGTTGGCATGGCGAAAGCTGACTGAATGTAATATCGCTGACTTCCTTGATTCACCACAAAATCCACCTCCAACTGCTTTCTGAACAACTTGCCACTTTTGTCTGGCTCTCTGACTTCCACCATACCCACATCTACATGATATCCTCTCGTACGCAATTCATTGTATATGATATTCTCCATGATATGTGTCTCTTCTTGCTGGCGAAAGCCTAAGAGAGCGTTTCTGATTCCAAGATCCGAAAAGTAATATTTTGCCAAGGTGTTGATATACTTCTTCCCCTTAATATTATATCTGATGGACTTTTCCACAAGAAACGCATCTTCTAAAAAAACTAGATACTTGTTTATCGTCTGATGATGAATGGCCACATTCTTGACACTCTTGAATGTATTGGCAAGCTTCGTTGGATTGCATGGAGCACCAATGGAAGAGGCGATAATTCGCAGCAATTCATCAAACTCTCCCATGTTTTTTATCTTATGGCGTTCCAACACATCTACGAGATACACACTCTTATACAAGTTATTCAGATAATCTTCTTTTTTCTTATCTGTATCAAGCGTCAAAATAAGAGGAAGCCCTCCGTATGTATAATAATCTTTCCATGCATTGTCTATTGTCCCTTTATATCCTTCACAGTATTCAGAGAATGACAATGGAAATAAATGTATCTCATCACCTCTACCACGGAACTCTGTCACTACATCCGTCGATAGAAAATGCGAGTTGCTGCCTGTAACATATACATCTGCATTTGATATATGCAGCAAGCTATTCAATACATCTGTAAACTCTTCTACCATCTGTACCTCATCAAGCATGATGTAGTAGAGATTTTTGTCTGTTATCTGCTCCTTGATGTATTTCAACAGATTATCAGGATCACGCAGTTCCTTATTGGTACGATCATCGAGGGCAACCTCTATGATATGGTCATCTGAAATCCCTTGCGAATTTAGATACTCATGAAATAACTTGAACAGAAGATATGACTTTCCACATCTTCTGATACCTGTAATAATCTTAATCAAGCCATTCCTTTGGCTTGCGATAAGTTGGTCTAAATATTGTTGTCTTTTAATATCCATAATTATACTATATTATCAAAAAGTGGCAACATTACCACTTTTCGTCACTGCAAAGATACAAAAAATATCTAAGAATGCACAACTTTATTATCAAAAAGTGGTAAACTTACCGTTTTTCGTCACTAAAAAGGCTCAAACGAAGGTTTTTACCATGATTTACAAGCAAAAAGTGGTAGTTTTACCACTTTTCGTCACTTTCCCATTTTCTAGTTCCCAAAAAATGACATAAATGGTTCAGAAGAGATTGTCTATCCACGGACAATCTCCCCTGAACCGATTTTTTCCTTTCACACTTAACTCTCTTATTTTCAATACAATCTACATTCCGTGAAAGGAGATTTATGATTCACCTTAAATATTTTCTGCAAATTTATCCCCCTAAAAATTGGTGGATTCAAATAAGTAGTACCTTTGCACCCGCTCCTCAGCCGCATCGTGGTTTCCACAGAACATATAGTTCTTTCTGCCGATGGCTTACGTTGAAATACTGGAGGATGAAACGAAAATAGGCGGCTCTCGAATGGAGAGTCGCCTATTATTATGATGTGTTTGTTATGATGAAACAGATACTTACTTCTTGATCAGTTCACACTTTGCATAGCCATTAGCCCATGCATAGAGCTTGATGTCGTAGGTGCCAGCTTCTACAGAGATATTATCACCGCCTTGGGTGAGAGCATTTGTATCGCCACCCCAGTTGATTGCCCAGTCATCGTTGGCACGGAACTTGATTTCGCCAGATGTAAATGTTACGTCCTTGATTTCCCAGTAGCCAAGTTCTTTGGTTTCTGCATTGTAAGGAACGTATGTCATATCAACATCAGAATCCCAACCTTTAGGGGATGCGCTACCAATGATACCAATAGTTGTGATAGGAGTCAGAACATAGCTCTTGCTTTCCAAATCAACATCTACCTTGTAGTAACCGGCTTCTTCTGTCATAGTGATGTTGGCTGCATTAGGAGCTGTGTCGAAGTTCGCGCCATAGTTGGTGCCCTTCCACTCTGGCTGAGTACAGAACTTGAAACCATTCTGGTTCAAGAACATGAAACCAGTAAAGTGTACACCATCCTCACCTGCGAGGTAGTCATTTGTAGCCCCTCCATTAGCATCACCTGCCATATAGAGGATAGGCTTGCCTACGGTGTAAGTAAGGTTGTTCATATCAAGAGTAACAATCCATGTACCAGCTCCAGGGATAACTGGAGTCTGAAGTTCACCCCATGAATCGCCATTATAGAGAATGTATCCGAATGTGTCTTCTGAACCATTCTCCTTGCAGCCCAAGGCTCCCTTGTTGATGGAATCCCAGTCATTACTTACGAAGTTGCTGCCTGCATAGAACTTAAACCAGTTCTTGTCTGCTGTAGTTGTAACCTTCAACTGATAAACTCCATCGCTAATCTTGTTCATCCAGACAGGAGATTTTGCATCCCACTCATTTCCGTTTACCTGACCGAGCATGTAGTAGCCCTTCTCATCGAGTTGAGGTGTTGCTGTTGGAGTAAACTTACCTGTAGTCTCGCCCTTGGTAGTAATGCTTACCGCATCACCAGAAGCGAGATTGATAGAAACTTGTGTCTCCACTTTCAGGTCGCGAGCAACAGAAGCACGAGACTTATTCTGCTCGCAAACGAGTTTCTCCAATTCAGAAGCACTTACTTGAACGCTGTTGCCAACCATTGTTCCATTGACAGCTACTCCGTTCACCTTGAAATCTTGGAGGGTGAAACCTGAGACATTGGCATCTGTAGAATTGACTGTTACGAGATTGATGATACCATCTTCATCAGCCATGCTGCCTTCTGCCTCAGAACCATTGGCAAAGGTTACCCCATACTTGGCAGCAGATGCTTCCTGCTCGTTGGCCTGTGGGTTAGCCCAGTCGTCGTAGTCGCCAGCGCAGCTGGCAAGTGCGAGACTTGCCATTGTTGCTAAGCTATATAATAATGTCTTTTTCATTGTGTTCATGTTTTTAATTATTTAACTTCTGCTGTGTTCTTGTCGAAGTTGACATAGAGCTTCTGTCCTGCTGTGCAAGTTACAGAGTAACCTTCACCAGCCTCAGACCAAGAATTAACAATGTTCATGTTTCTCCAGAAGCAGTTGCCCTTGAAGATAGTGTACTCTGTACGCCACCAGTCGATTCCTGGAATCTTGATATATGTGCGGAGCTCGCCATCACCACCGAAGGCTGGAGATACCCATTCGCCAGTCTGGTCTGCAGGAGCTGTCATAGCCCAAGCGGCAGAAGCGTCGTCCCAATTGCCACCAGCAGCAGCACCGATGATGTAAGCAGCACCAGGATAAACATTCAGTGAGTAGTTGATGTTCTTCTTGTCTGCTGACATTTCACCAACGAAGTGGAGAACGAACCAGCCGCCATGAGCAACCTTCAGGTTTCCGTCGCCATCCTCTGAGAATTCAGCACCAGCATTATCGTTGACAGGAGCCAGACGGCTAAAGCCACGCCAGTCATTCTCGTATGTACCCCACTTGAATGAACCGCCATCAGGAACATAAACCATGGTATAATAGTTGCCTGCCATACCATATACAGGAGCCACTGGCTTCCAGCTGCTCCAAGCCTCTTGGATAGAAGAACCAACTACGAACAGGTTCTCTGGATACTTAGCATCTGGAGCCTTGTAAGTAGCCTTCACTGAAGGCAGGGTTATGATGTTGGAATAACTCTGACCAAGATAAGGGTCGGCTGTGCCATCTATGACAGCACGCAATCTTACATATACAGGCATTGTTTCTGGCACGCTTGTGTCTGGGTTGGCTGCCTGGAACATATCAACGAGTGTAGAGTTCAACTCTGCTGCATCCACAGCCATCTTGGCTGTGGTGTAAGAGGTTGACAATTCTTTATGTGTAGCTGTTGTATCTGTCAGGAACTTCTGATCGAGTGCAACCTGCACATAGTAGCGAACCACGTATGGAATACCTCCATAGTTTGGCTGTGAACAAGACAAGGTCAAGTTGTTGGCACTTGCCAAGTCGTATGTATTGTTTTCTGCGTATGCTGGTGTATTCAATACAAATCCGTCTGCAGCATGATTTAAATCCAATGTAGGATTGCTGTCATTGTCGTCAGAGCATGAAGTGAAGAGCAAAGGCAAAACCATTGCAGGCAACAGCATCAATTTTAAAAATATCTTTTTCATAATTGTATTCTTTAATCAATTATAGTTCTTTATTCCGAAGAATCCCCGATTTACTAAGATTAGTAATTAGGGTTCTGAGTCATGTTAGGATTACCTGCAATGTCGGTAACAGGGATAGGATATACGTTGAACTTAGACTCGATACCGATACCTCCTGCTACACCTCCCTTGAAGTCCCAAAGATACTTGGAACCAGAGAAGAGACCAAAGCGGATCAAATCAGAACGACGACGGCCTTCTACATAGAACTCACGGCACCACTCATCAATCAAAGTCTGTTCATCGACAGCTCCAGAGATCTCCTTGCGATGAGCACGCTTCTGAATAGTCTGGATGTCTGCGAGAGCATCAGTGGTATTTCCCAAACGATAGTTGGCCTCAGCACGTGTCAGGTAAATCTCTGCCAGGCGGAACAATGGGATATCTGTATCCATGAATGTACCATCGTGGATGTCGGAACCGTCTGCATGGCGATTCTGCCATTTTACGATAGAAGCACCATTTGTGAAACCTGTAATCTGCTTGCCAGGGCTGAGTGTGCGGATGCCGCCACCTACACCCATGTAGAACATGGCACGGTCATCACCAGCTTTGTTGATGACATCCTTTGTGGTTACGTGCAATTCTTCATCCTTTGCGATAACCTGCTCCTCGGTGGCATCCTTCAGCGCATCGCTTTCACCTGCCATAGGGATATTGTCATTAGGGAAGAATTTCTCAACCAAGTCCTTGCGGGCGAAGTTGCAGCTCCAGTAGTTGCTGGTGAATGAGTTTGGCATTCCTGAAATACGCATAGATGCTACGAGGTATGTAGAACCAGAGTATTCCTGAGTCTTCTTGCCATCCTGGCGGATTGGGAAAATAATCTCCTTCATAGCCTGGGTGTTCTGGTCGTTGTCGCCCATGAATACCTGTTCATAGCCTGTGAAACCATTCTTTGCCTCGGTTGACAATGCGTAAGCTCCACTAGAGAGAATCTTATCACAGTAGTCCTTAGCCTTAGCGAAATCCTTTACCTGACCATCAGTGTAAACTTCTGAGTTCAAAGCAAGACGAGCATGGAGGGCATAAGCTGCACCACGGTCTGCACGGCCAAAGCCTTTTTCGTCATTGTAAGTACCAACTTCCTTCAGTTGTGGCTCAATGGCGGTCAATTCCTTGTCAATCCAGTCGTAGAGATCCTTGCCGGTTTTCTCTACAGGCAACTCACTATTAAATGTATCCTTGAAAGGTGCTTTGTGGAAGAGATCAAGGAAATAATAGTAGTTCAAGCAGCGGAGGAAACGAACCTCTGCAATAACATCGTCGCTCATCTTGCCAGTTTGCTCACTGATAAACTGGTTGTGAAGGGTGATGTCGTATGCCAGGCGCTGGTATGCCCAGTTGGCACGTACTGAACTTGAGTTCCATGCAATATTGGTGATGGCAGGGATATCGGTATCAGTCTGCCAAGCCCAGATAACCTCATCGGTGCAAAGCTCCTGAAGATTGAAGATGACACGATAGAAACCGCTTTCACCCTCATCCTGGCTCATATCACCTTTTCCGGCAGGACCAGCCTGACCGGTCAAGCCAAGTGTTGCATATTGTTTAGCCAAAAGTCCAGCGGCATCATAAGAAGGTGATGACTGAGGATCTATTGAGCTGATATTCAAATCGTCTGCGCAAGAAGCCAATCCCAAGCAGAGGAAACCGGCTACTGCTGTCTTTATTAATATATTTCTCATAATTATAATCCTTTATATATTAGAAGTTGAGGCTCAAACCAATCTGGAAACTCATTGGGCGTGGATATGGATTGCTGTCGATACCACTGGCTACCTCTGGGTCGATACCCTTATATTTTGTGATGATGAATGGGTTCTGTGCTGTGAAGTAGATACGTCCGCTGCAAGAATTCTTAATCAATGCAGGGAAGCTGTAACCCAATGTAATATTGGTACACTTCAAGTAAGAAGCATTACGTACAAAGTAATCACTCAAGTAGTTCTGGGCAACTGTCAAACCTGTGAAACCGAGCTTAACGGCCTCTGGAGTGGTGTTGCTGAATGAACTGTTAGAGTAAAGACCTGATGGCGAGATGGATGCTCTGTTGGCCAGGAAGTCATAATATACGTAGTTGCCCAAAGATGCACGGAATGCCATACTGAAGTCCCAATTCTTATAGAGGAACTTAGTGGTGAGACCCATGATTACATCTGCAGCTGGGTTCTTGTAGTAGTAACGGTCATCGTCGTTAATCTGACCATCAGCGTTGCGGTCTACATACAGACCCTCGATAGGCTTGCCATTCTCATCATATACCTGCTGGTAAACGAAGAAAGAGTTGACTGCTTCACCCACCTTGTTCTTCAAGATCTTTGTGTTGTTACCGCGAGAAATCTTGTCTCCTGTCCATACCCAGTCCTGAGCACCGGCATCAAGAGAGGTAATCTCATTGTGGTTCCAGCCTACATTATAGGTAATATCCCATGTAAAGTCCTTGGTTACGATAGGCTTTACGTCGAATGCCAACTCAACACCATAGTTCTTGAGGGAACCTACGTTCTTCAACAGGTTATCACCGAATGTAGTACCTGCTGGAACGTCAACTGTTGACAACAAATCGGTAGTCTTGCGATAGTAACCATCAATGTTGAAAGAGAAACGGTTGTTGAGAGCAGCGAAGTCGATACCTGCATTCCATGTTGTTGCCTTTTCCCAAGTCAACTGGTCATTGTACTTGTTTGGACGTACAGTCTGGTGGTAGTCGTTACCGAATGGATATTGAGCGTAAGAGTTACCTACTACATAAAGAGGTGCGTAGTAGAAGTCGTCGATACCATTCTGCTGACCGGTCTTACCCCAACCCACACGGAGTTTTAAGTCATCGAGCCATTTTACATCTTTCAGGAAGCCCTCGTTGTTGATCTTCCAGGCAAAGGCTGCTGATGGGAAGTAGCCCCACTTATGACCTTTGGCGAAACGAGAAGAACCATCGGCACGGAATGTAGCGGTAATCAGGTAGCGGTCGAGAAGATTATAGTTCAAACGGCCGAAGTATGATACCAGAGAGTTGTGGTTAGCCCACTCCTGCTCGCTGCGCTTTGATGGGTTGTGCTGCCAATTGTAGTAACCTGTCTCCTCGTTGAGGACTGGGTTGTTTGCCTTCAGATATTCATCTGTACCAAAGCCCTGGTTGTAGCCATGTCTGTGGTAGTGGCTCTGCTCGGCACCTGCCATAACATCGATGTCGTGAACACCAAATTTATGAGCATACTGTGCATAGGCATTACCAATCATATTGTATTTCCAATAGTGAGTCATACCAGCCCAACCAAAATAGTTGTTAGAGTATGAGTACTTGGAAATCTCATCGCTTTGCTGTGTAGAGGTGTACTGAGCACCCAAGCTTGCATGCAGATGCAAATCCTCGAAACCATGAATCTTGTAATCTACCTCGAAGTTGCCGCTGTAGTCACGGGCGTGAGCCATAATCTCTTTCTGGTTGAGAAGAGCCACTGGGTTCTGGGCTGCATTAGAGTTGGTCGTATTCTTCCAGTTAGGGTCTGTTATAGCATCAGACTTGTTAATCAGGTTCTGATAGTAACCGCCTGTAACTGCATACTGGTCGCCTTCACCAAAAACAGGTTCTGTTGGATTCATAGACAAAGCTGCACCGATAGCACCGCCTGCATCTGCATAGCGATCCTTCTCATACATGAACTTACCTGTGAGGTTGAAGTTCAAGTGCTTGTCGAGCAATGATGGAGCCAAGTTGAGGGAAGCGTTGACACGATTCATCCAACTGGTCTTTACGATACCATTTGAGTTGTTGAAGCCAACACTGGCACGATATGGCATGTTCTTCAAACCGCCCTGTACGCTTACGTTATGGTTGGTTGAAACTGCTGTGCGGAAAATCTCGTCCTGCCAGTTGGTATCTGCATTGCCTAATTTTGATGCATCAAGACCATTGATAGAGCCGACAAGTTCCTTGTACTGAGCAGCGTTCAAAACATCATATTTCTTCTGGATAGTAGAAATAGTTACATCGCCAGTGTAAGAAACAGAAGGCTTCTGACCATTGCGACCTTTCTTGGTAGTGATGATGATGACACCATTAGAAGCACGGCTACCATAAATAGCGGTAGCAGAAGCATCCTTCAATACGGTGAATGTCTCAATATCACTAGGATTAATCATAGCGAGGATATTACTCATACCAGTAGCTGTCTGGTTATCAATAACCAAACCATCTACTACATAGAGTGGGTCGTTTGATGCATTCAGAGAAGCACCACCACGAATACGAATCTGAGCACCTGCACCAGGTGTACCACCAGCAGTCTGTACATCTACACCCGCAATCTTACCAACTAACATATCTGATGCGTTGTTGGTGATACCCTTAGAAAGCTCATCTGGCTTGATGGCAGTAACAGAACCGGTCAAGTCGTCCTTCTTAGCACGGCCATAACCGATGACTACGACTTCGTTCAAAGCCTTAGAGTCATCTGCCAAGATAATCATCATGTTAGATGTGGCTTTGATAGTCTGTGGAGTCATTCCCAGATAGGTGAATGTAAGATCGGTACCTGGAGCTGCGTCAATAGAGAAGTTTCCATCCATGTCGGTAATACCTACTGCCTTACCGTTCACTGTAATGGTAGCACCCATGACAGGCTCACCGGAAGCATCCTTCACATGTCCCTTAATCGCATTAGTCTGCGCAAAGGAACTCACCGTCAGAAGCAGACCACTTGCGAGGGTCAATGCTCTGAGAGGTAATTTAATTTTTACCTGCTTCATCATTTGCTTGATTTTTAAGTTAATGAATTATATTTATTTATCTACTTTTTCTTCTTTTCTTTTTGGCTTAAGTTGTCATCGTTCCTACTCAAAATGTCGTTCTGGCTCTTGTTTAGTCTTTCTGGCATCTTACTTATATTATATAAGGTAGGAATGGGGCGCTTGCCCATAAACTTGTCGTTTCTGTGTGCAAAATTAAGTTCTTTTCTCTTATGTTGTACTATTTTTATGTTAATTCCGTTATTTATTTTGTGCAAACGTTTGCACAGAAATTACTTGATTTAAGTCAAGAACTTTGAACTGATATTAAGGATATTTCGTAATTTTGCAGCACAACTAATAGCAATGGGCGATAAAGAAACAATAACAATGAAAGATATTGCTCGCGATCTGGGCGTAAGTGTTGCCACAGTGAGCCGGGCTTTGAAGGACAGTTCTCGTATCAGTACTGCCCAAAAGGAGCGTATTCAGAAATACGCGCGTGAACATAACTTCTTTCCTAATTTCCTGGGTGAAGCTTTAAGACATAATAAGGTGAAGCCGATGAAGGTGATTGGAGTTATTGTACCTCAGGTGGTACACTATTACTTCATGTCGGTGCTTTCGGGTATAGAGGAAGAGGCTAGAGCCAGAGGTTACCGTGTGATGGTGGCGCAGAGTAACGAGCGTTACGATAAGGAGGTGGACATCTGTGAAGACTTCTATCAGAACAAGGTTTGTGGCATCATCGTTTCACAGGCGAAGGATACCAAGCAGTATGACCATTTCGAAAAACTGCTGCAGAATGGGGTGCCGCTTATCTTCTATGATAGAATATGTACGGGCGTGAACTGCTCGCGAGTGGTGGTAGATGACTATATGGGTGCCTTTACTGCCGTTACCCACATGATTGATACGGGCTGCAAGAAGATTGCCTTCTACGGCTCGCCGATGAATCTGGAAATCTCCAAGAACCGATATAACGGTTATCATGATGCGCTGGTAAAGCATGGTTTGACGGAGAATCCTGACTGGGTGAAGATCTGCGATGACCGTGCCAGTGCCGAAGCAATAACGCCGGATATTCTGATAGAGGAAGATCGTCCGGATGCTTTCTTCGCCATCAATGATGATACGGCAATCGGCATCCTCTATACCGCCAAGCGCATGGGGTTCAAGGTGCCTGAAGAAATCAGCATCTGCGGATTCACCAATGGTGACCGTGCCAAGGCGTGCGACCCGATGCTTACTACGGTTGAGCAGCGAGGTGTAGCCGTAGGCGAGGAAGCTGCCAATATCCTGATTGGTCAGGTGGAAGGCTCCATCCCTAGAGATGAGGTGGAGAAGAGAGTGGTGAGAACACGACTCGTGGTGAGAGGAACTACTAGATAATGTTAAATGTTGAATGTTAAATGTTGAATTGACATTCTTTTCTGAATGAATATAAATAAAAGCATAACAATATGAAACAAAAACCTGATTTAAGTTTCTGGAAGCTCTGGAACTTGAGCTTCGGATTTTTCGGAGTGCAGATTGCCTACGCCCTACAGAGCGCCAACATCTCCCGAATCTTTGCAACGTTGGGTGCTGACCCACACAACTTGAGTTATTTTTGGATTCTCCCTCCTCTGATGGGAATTCTGGTTCAGCCTATCGTGGGCACGTTGAGTGATAAGACGTGGTGCCGCTTTGGTCGCCGCATCCCTTATCTCTTTGTGGGTGCTACGATTGCCGTCCTGGTGATGTGCCTGCTGCCGAACGCCGGTTCGCTCGGACTGACCGTAAGCGGTGCGATGCTCTTCGGACTGATAGCGCTGATGTTCCTCGATACGAGCATCAATATGGCAATGCAGCCGTTCAAGATGCTGGTAGGCGATATGGTAAATGAAAAACAGAAGGCAAAGGCTTACTCTATCCAGAGTTTCCTCTGCAATGCCGGTTCTGTAGCCGGATATATCTTCCCGTTCCTCTTTACCTTCCTCGGTATCAAGAATTATGCTGAGAAGGGTGTGGTTCCTGATTCTGTCATCTGGTCGTTCTATATCGGTGCGGCTATCCTGATTCTCTGTGTTATCTACACCACGATGAAGGTGAAGGAGTGGAATCCACAGCAGTATGCGGAGTATAATGAAGCGAAGAGTGAAGAGGGAAGAGTGAAGAATCCTAATGCTTCTGAAGACAAGGCCGGTTGGATTACTTTGCTCCGCAAGGCGCCATCTACCTTCTGGAAGGTGGGACTGGTTCAGTTCTTCTGCTGGGCTGGTTTCCTTTATCTCTGGAATTATTCTACGGGAGCCATCGCTGAAACCGTATGGAATACGACCGATCCTGCTTCTGAAGCATTCCAAGAGGCAGGCAACTGGGTGGGCATTCTCTTTGCAGTTCAGGCTGTAGGTAGTGTTATCTGGGCTGTGATTCTCCCTCAGTTTAAGAATACGAAGGTGGCATACGCTGTCAGTCTGGTTATCGGTGGTGTGGGGTTTGCCCTGATACCTTTCCTGCATGACCAGTATCTGCAGTTTATTCCGTTCCTGATGATTGGTGCCGGTTGGGCAGCCATGCTGGCGATGCCTTTCACCTTTGTTACCAATGCTTTGCAGGGATATGGTCACATGGGTGCTTATCTCGGTCTGTTTAACGGAACTATCTGTATCCCTCAGATTGTGGCTGCCATCTGCGGTGGAACTGTCCTGAGTCTGGTGGGTTCTCATCAGAGCGATATGATGATTGTGGCAGGTATCCTGCTGATTGCGGGTGCGCTGTCTGTGAGTATCATCAAGGATAAGAAATCAGAATAAAATAAGATGAACGATTAATTGATTGTTTCTACGGAGTGAGGGTTGTGCAATCGTTTGCACGATTTGTGAGAAAAAATATGCAAATTTCAGATACGTTTTTCGCTCGTTTTTCTTACCTTTGTAGCATCAAATATAACTTATAACATTTTTAAGAGCCTTTAAGAGTCTTATGACAGTACAGTTTAATATTGAATATAAAGCAATGTTCGGCGAACAGATCGTCGTAAACATTCAGACGGAGGAAGGTGAACTGAAACTTCCTCTCGAGACAACAGATGGTCAAAGATGGGCATGCGACTGGTGTGTTGAATCACCTGAAAAATCGTATACCTATTATTATAGTGTAGAACGTGAAGGAAGAGTAGTCAAGACCGAATGGCTTATAATCAAGCATCAGCTCGATGTAAATGCCAAGAAGGCTGCGGCTTATACCCTTTACGATCATTGGAAGGCTATGCCTGAGGATGCTTACCTCTACAGCAGTGCCTTTACCGATTGCATCAATCATCAGGCTCCACAGGAGATGAAGCCGGAAACGGGCAGCAAGATTGTGCGTCTGATTGTCCGTGCTCCTCAGCTTCGTGATGGTGAGTGTCTGGGTGTATTGGGTGCAGATAAAGCTTTGGGTGTCTGGGATGTGCAGAAGATTCTTCCGATGACTCAGCATACCTATAATGAATGGGTGGCTGATATTGATGCGACTCATCTTGAGGGCAGACATCTGGAGTTTAAGTTCGTGGCTTTCCGTAATGCGAAGAACGAGCTTCTCTGGGAAACCAGCATGAACAGAACCGTGGATTTGCCGGAGATGAAGGCAGGTGAGTTGGTATCTTATGAACTCGACCAGGCTTTCTTCGCCCTGTATAACCGCAAACTTGCCGGAACGCAGGTGCCAGTATTCTCATTGCGTACCCGTAAGAGTGCCGGTATCGGTGATTTCGGTGACCTGAAGACCATGATTGATTTTGTGGCTTCTACCGGTCAGAAGGTGCTCCAGCTCCTTCCTATCAATGATACCACCATCACTCATACATGGACCGACAGTTATCCATACAGCTGCATCAGCGTCTTCGCTATTCATCCGCAGTATGCCGACCTCCATGCTCTCCCAGAGCTGAAGGATGCCAAGGCTCGTGCTGAGGCTGAGAAGACACGTGCTGAGTTGAACGCACTGGATAAGATAGATTACGAGAAAGTAAATGATTTCAAGATAAATTACTTGCGCCAAATCTTCAATCAGGAAGGGGAAAAGATGATGAAGACAGCCGAATATAAGGCTTTCTTCCAGGATACTGAACTGTGGCTGGTTCCTTACGCACAGTATTCATACCTGCGTGATAAGAATGGTACGGCTGATTTCAACCAGTGGCCAGATCATCAGGTATGGGATGAGGCTGAGCGCAAGGCGCTTGCCGACCCTAAGACTGCTGCTTACAAGAACGTGGCGTTCTTCTATTTCGTACAGTTCGTACTGGACCGCCAGATGCAGGAGGCTCACGAGCATGCCAAGGCTAAGGGCGTTATTTTGAAGGGTGATATTCCAATCGGCGTAAATCGCAATGGTTGCGATGTATGGACGGAACCTAAATACTTCAATCTCAATGGTCAGGCGGGTGCTCCACCAGATGACTTCTCTGCCAATGGTCAGAACTGGGGATTCCCTACCTATAACTGGTTTGAGATGCTGAAGGATGGCTGCCAGTGGTGGAACCGCCGTTTCCTGAACATGGCAAGATATTTTGATGCTTACCGCATCGACCACGTATTGGGCTTCTTCCGTATCTGGGAGATTCCGGTACATAGCGTACATGGATTGCTCGGACAGTTTGCACCGGCGCTTGCCATGAGCCGTGAAGAGATAGAAAGCTATGGTTTGCACTTCCAGGAAGACCGTTTTACCCGTCCGTTCATTACCGATTGGGTATTGGACCGTATGTTCCATGAGCGTGCCGGCGAGGTAAAGGAGAAGTATCTCGACCGTCTGGATGACGAGCGTTATCAGATGAAGCCTGAGGTAGATACCCAGCGCAAGGTAGAGGCACTCTTTGCTGACGTAACAGATGAGAAGGAACTCTGGCTGCGTGATGGCTTGTATGCCCTGATCAGCGATGTACTCTTTGTACGTGATCATACCAACCCTAGCGTCTTCCATCCACGTATCTCTGCCCAGCTTGACTTTATCTACGAGTCGCTCTATGATAATGACAAGGCAGCGTTCAACCGCCTTTACGACGACTATTTCTATCGCCGCAACAACCAGTTCTGGTATCAGGAGGCGATGAAAAAGTTGCCTAAACTGGTTCAGGCTACCCGCATGCTGGTTTGTGCCGAAGACCTCGGTATGGTGCCAGACTGTGTGCCTTGGGTAATGGACGAGTTGAAAATATTGAGTCTGGAACTCCAGAGCATGCCAAAGGATCCATCGGTTAAGTTCGGACATCTGAGCCGTAACCCATACCGCTCGGTATGTACCATCTCGAGCCATGATATGCCTACTCTGCGCATGTGGTGGGATGAGAATATCCAGCGTACCCAGGAGTATTACAATACGATGCTCTACCGTCTGGGACCAGCACCTCATCCACTCCCAGGCTGGTTGGCTAGTGACATCATCAGCCGCCATCTCACCTCTCCATCCATGCTCTGCATATTGAGCATCCAGGACTGGTTGGCTACCGATGAGGCTCTCCGTCTGCCAGATGCCGATGCTGAGCGTATCAATATCCCGGCTAACCCTAAGCATTACTGGCGTTATCGCATGCATCTCAACATAGAGGATCTGGTTGCAGACAAGCGTTTCGTGCAGAGTATCACCGAAATGATTTCGCAGTCTGGAAGATACTAACTAACATAATTATATATAGTGCAAACGTTTGCACACTCATTTGCAGAAAAATACCCTCCCAAAACGTGGAGGGTATTTTTGTTTTTTGTACCTTTGCACTATCTTAAGAATAAACAGATAATGATTGAGATAAACTAACGAAGATTCAAAAACAAGAATAAACAACAACTGAACAGTATGAAAAAACTGAATGTATTAGTGATGGGTCTCTTGCTTCCTATGTTGGCAGCAGCCCAGACCGTAAAGTCGCCTAACGGCAACGTCTCGGTAACATTCTCTTTGACCGAAAAGGGACAGCCTACCTATGAGATGAGCTATAAGGGAAAGACTGTATGCAAGCCATCCCACTTAGGATTGGAACTGGCTAAGGATAAACATGCCTCTAAGGGCATGGAGGAAACCAGCCTGATGGATGGTTTTACTGAAACTGGCAGCAAGACATCGACCTTCGATGAAACCTGGAAGCCGGTATGGGGCGAGACTGCTACCATCCGCAACCATTACAACGAGATGGAGGTAAACCTGAACCAGGCTGCTTCTAAGCGTAACATCACCATCCGTTTCCGTGTATATGATTATGGTATGGGCTTGCGCTATGAGTTTCCACAGCAGGAAAGTCTGAATTATTTTGTCATCCAGGAGGAACATACCCAGTTTGCCATGGCAGGCGATCATACCGCTTACTGGATTCCTGGTGATTATGATACACAGGAGTATGATTACAACATTACTCCATTGACAGGCATTCGCCCAATTATTGCGAAAAACCGTGAAGCTTACAAGAGCAATTCGTCTACCACCGTCTTCTCTGATACCGGTGTTCAGACCTCTCTCCAGATGAAGACCAAGGACGGACTCTACATCAACATCCATGAGGCTGCCTGTCTGGATTATCCTACCATGCACCTCAATCTGGACGAGAAAACATTGACCTTCGAGTCTTGGCTTACTCCTGATGCCGTGGGCAGAAAGGGATTCATCCAGACTCCATTCAATACCCCTTGGCGTACCGTGATGGTAAGTGATGATGCCCGTGATATGCTTTCATGCAAGTTGACATTGAACCTTAACGAGCCTTGCAAGATTAAGGATACATCCTGGATTCATCCTACCAAGTACTGCGGTGTATGGTGGAACATGATTGTGGGTACCAAGACCTGGAGCTATACCAACGATCTGCCATCTGTGCGTCTCGGCGTTACTGATTACAGCAAGTGCAAGCCTAACGGTACTCATGGTGCAACCAACGAGGAAGTGAAGCGTTACATCGACTTTGCAGCCAAGAACGGTTTGCAGGAAGTATTGGTAGAAGGCTGGAACGAAGGTTGGGAAGACTGGTTCGG
>OLOM01001296.1_pt1 | contig 17189 bp, 10 predicted proteins | sample 1672531 | NCBI WGS metagenome assembly OLOM01 (sample SAMEA3136696, study PRJEB25190) | human gut metagenome | reverse complement strand
GATTGTGTCGTTGGTAACGATGGTAGCGTTCGCGCTTACTCTCGTTCCAGCGGCAGCTTTTGCAGATACTAGTAAAGCAGAAGCAGGTACCACGGTAACTGTAACTGATGTTGATTATAATACTGCAAAAGTAGATATTAAGGTTGGTCAAGCAGATTTCAAAGACCTTCAGGACACAGCCACAAAGAACTCAAACATTGTTGTTTGGGCGACTGATGTTAATGGCGTTGTTTCTCAAACAGATGTGAGCTATACGCTTTCCGATGGAACCGATGCTACCATCTGGACTCCTACGGGTGAGACTGGGAATGACTTTGCTGTACTGAGCGCTCCTGCAACTGTAGATGATTTAGTAACTGTGAATGCAACTTTTGCAAAGCCTGGTACTTATACACTGCATGCTGCTATTAACACTATGCTTGCTACGAATCTTGCAGGTATGCAGGCTCAGGAAATCGGTAACGGAGACACTTTCACCCGCGACAATTCCGCTGATCCTCACTATTCTGGCTATGGTGTTGTAGAAGAAGAGGGTGCAGTTGAAGCTACGGCAGCAGTTGATGTAGATGAAGTTCTTGAAACTACGTTCGTTGTTAACCATGCTTATAAACAAGGTACTACTTCTCCTTTGACCGAAAATGCAGACTATAATGTGAAGGTTTGGGCTGTAGAAAAAGGTCAGACTGCTGAAAGCAGATATGCTACTTTTGAAGATACGAATGTAGGCAGCATGATCATTACTCAGGATGTATTTAACAATGATCCTGTTGTGGATGTAACTTTTGACAAGGCTAGCACCTATATTTTGCGCGCTGCAGTAGTAGATGCAAAAGGTGACGTAGTAGAACCATTGCAGTATTCTACGGAAGTAACTGTCAACGACAAAGTTTACACCATTGATCGTCTCGAAGTTGAAGCTACAACTTCCAACAAAGTTACCCCTGTTGAAATCAAATTTGATTCCAACAATATGGGTAAACTTGATCTGACCGAACTCGACCCTAACTTTGATTATGATGGTATCGATGATGTTATCCTGAACGGTGTTGCTTATGATGAAGACAACAACAAAGTACAGGGTAAAGAAATCGTTGCTACCACCAACAAAGACAGCGTTATCGAATTTGACGGTAACAAGCAGACAAAAACTACCACTAACTTTGGTAAATTCACCATTTCCTTTGATATGCAGGATAAGAGCAACGGTACTGTTTATCTGACCAATGAAGAAGACGGTATCGAATACTCCATCCAGGTTATCGCTGCTAAGACTTCCGCTACCAACATCGACCGCACCAAGACTGGTGGCTATGTCCTCGCTGGTAACGACAAGACTTATGGCGATGCTGCTTACAAAGGTAAAACCTCTGTAAACTTCACCGATGCTGTTCAGTTTGAAGTAACCGATCAAAAGAATGAACCTGTAAGCGGCAACGATGCTATCGCAGGCTACAAACTTGAACTGAGAACTAAGAGCGCTAAGGATTCTACTCTCGAATCTGGCGACCTCGCACTTGTTTGGGATGCAGATGCTGGTGTTTACACTCTCGCTTACACTGGCGCATACAACTCCGATAAGAGCGATTATACCACCGATCTCGTTCCTGGTAAGTACGAAGTACGTGTTGCACTGCCAAGCAATGACAATGCAACTGTAACCTTCAATGTTGCTAAATTTGGCACTGTTCAGGATACCGTTCTGGATGTTCAGGCAAGCGATCACGATTTCCTGAACCCAGCAAATCCTAACGAATACATCATTGATGTTGATGATCAGATCACCCTTGGTCAGTTTGTAAACGTTGACGCTTACTTTGTAGATGGCAACGGTATCAAAGTTCCTGCAGATGTTACTTTCGGTTTTGATGGTGAAGCTGTACGTGACTTCAACACCGCGAACGGTACCTTCTGGACCCCTGCTGATTCTTCTGTCAACGATTCTCTGATCGGCACCGAAGTAACCATCTATGCTTACAACAGCGCAAAACATCAGCTCGTTGACAAGACCCTGACTGTTGTGAAGTCCTACACCGATAAGACCCTCGAATTCGGTTCTGAACAGGGCCCAATCGCTAAGGACAACAAAGTTCCTGTATCTGTCGTTAACGAAGACGGTAAAGTTCAGCAGGTGAAGGGCACAATCGAAGCTTGGGTTGCTGACCAGAGCAATGAAGATGCTAAGGTTTCTGTAGATACCACCAACGCTACCGTTACCGGCGGTAAAGGTTCCATCACTGTTTACTCTGATGAAGAAACTACTGCTGATATCGTAGTTATCGTTAAGGCTGGTACCGAAGTATATCCAGCAACTCTGCACTATACCTTCGGTGCTGAAGATCCACTCGCTAACCGCACCGTTGTTATGACCATCGACTCCACCGAATATGTTGTGAACAACAACGTATTTACTGGCGATGCTGCTCCATACATCGACGATGCTTGGAGAACCATGGTTCCTATTCGTGCACTGATGGAAGCTTTTGACTCCGAAGTTATCTGGAATCAGGATGATAGCACTGTAACCATCAACTTCGACGGTGACACTCAGATCGTTATGACTGTTGGTGAAACCGGTTACACCATCGACGGCGTAGATGGCGAAATGGATACTGTTCCAGTCAACACTGGCGATCGCGTCTATGTACCAATCCGCTTCGTTGCTGAAGGCATTGGTTTCCACGTGCTCCCACTCTACAATGCTGATGGTCTGACCGCTAGCGTTGTATTCCAGAAGTAATCGTCGTTGACGATCACACTCTGCTAGAGTGAATCACAACCCTCGTCTCAGAAATGGGACGGGGGTTTTTCTATTGCCTGGAGCATTTTCTAAAACGTACTTGAGAAAATGCGTGCCGTTTCCTATAATATACTATAGAAAACGACGCGCATTTTTTGAAATACAATATGAATAATGACGGGAGGCGTGGAAAATGTCGATGATTGATGATCAAACAGTGGTCAAGGTGTTGCGGCAATACAATCCGTGGTGGAGCGATGCAGGAGCGATCCGTGCAGTGTGTCCACCAGAGCGGCGGTTGGTGTTCGATGAAGCGATGCATATCCTACAGCACGAAAGCCTGCGGCGTTTTGTGCTGCTTTCAGGGATGCGGCGCGTGGGCAAGACAACACTGCTGTATCAAATGATCGAGGCGCTGCTGGATGTAGGCGTCCCTGTGCAGAACATCCTCTATGTGACGTTCGACAACCCCATGCTGAAGGTTGTGAGTATGGGCGAGGTGCTGGAAACCTACGCAGAGCTTTTCTCTACAATGGGCGAGAAATATGTCTTTTTTGATGAGGTGCAGTATGCGCAGGATTGGGAGCGGTGGCTGAAGGTGCTCTACGACAGTCGGAATGATCTGCGACTGGTGGCGACAGGCTCGGCGAGTCCGCTCCTTGAAAAAGGCTCGGAGGAAAGCGGCGCTGGGCGCTGGAGTGTGCTCAAGGTGGGCTCGCTTTCGTTTTACGAATATTGTAAGCTGCTGAATCTGCCAGAGCCGGACCTGACAGAGATGCCGTCGATTTCAGAATTGGTGCAGCTTCCAAAAGCGCGAGCTGTTTATCTGATGGAGAATTTTTCGCCACTGGTGAATGCGTTTAATCGCTATTTGCTTGTTGGTGGATTTCCGGAGCTGGCGCTCGCAGAAGACGATGCCTACGCGCAGCGGCGTTTACGCGAGGATGTTGTCGATCGCGTAATCAAGCGGGATGTGATGACGCTGTTTAATATCCGCAGCCCGCTGATGATGGAAAAGCTGCTGGTGTATCTCTGCCTGCATTCAACACAGCTATTTAACGTGACTACGGCGTCTAAGGAGATCGGTCAGATCAGCCCAGTGACGCTGGAAAGCTATCTGTCGGCGTTGGAAATGGCGAATCTGATCTATATTGCCAAGCCGATCGGCGTAGGCAGCAAGGCCGTTCTCAAAGGGAAGCCAAAGATCTTTGTTGCGGACGCAGCGATCCGCAACGCTGTGCTGATAATCGATGACGTGCTCTCAGATGAAACAGAGCTCGGCGCGACGATCGAAACGACAGTGTATAAGCATATGGTGTCCTATTTTGAAGGTAGCATGGCAGAGATCGGCTATTATCGAAAAAGCCGAGACAATCAAAAGGAAGTGGATGTGGTCGTGGGCCTGCCGCGCGGCACAAAGATCCTGTGCGAAGTGAAGTATCGCAACCAGTCTCATTTGCCCGAAAGCGACGCCATCGTCGAGCTGTGCCGCGATGAGACGGCGCGCGTCGCGCAGGCTTTTCTCATTACCAAGCGTCTGGAAGACGTTGGCCCAACGCAGCATGAAACAAACGTGCCGATCCTGCGCATTCCAGCACTGCCGTTTCTCTATCTCCTGGGCAAGCAGGAAGCAGGGGGAAGCGCAGGCAGGCTTTAAGCTTTGCTTAGTAGGATGAATAACGAAAATTGGCTTGAAGTTAACGCGTCGCGCTGGCTTCAAGCCTTTTGTGTATTTATAGAAGAAACTTACAGCGTGAAAAAGAGGGGGGCATGATCCGAAATGGGACGAGGGTTTTTCTGTTGCCTGAATGCACACGCTGGGCTACAATGGAGCTATACAAATCTCGCGCCGCTGGTGCGAGAGATGGGAGGCGAGACGATGGTAGAACTCATTGGGTACGACAATTTTGCGCGGGATATCAAGCAGCTGATCCACGACAAGCAGTATCGCGCGCTGCAAATGCTGAACACAGAAACCGTTGCGCTTTATTGGACGATCGGTCGCGAGATCTATCGTCAGCAGCAGGAAAAGGGCTGGGGAAAATCCGTTGTAGAAATGCTCGCACGGGATCTGCAGCAAGAGTTTCCAGGCGCGAAGGGATATTCGGCCGCGAATCTCTGGCGCATGCGCAATTTCTATCTCACCTATCATGAGTCGGAAAATCTCGCACCACTGGTGCGAGAAATAAGCTGGAGCAACAACATCCTCATCATGGAGAAATGCAAAGACGATCTCGAGCGCCAGTTTTATTTGCAGATGACGAAGCGGTATGGATGGACAAAACGGCTGTTGGCAAATTTTATCGAAGCGCAGACTTATGAAAAATATTTGCTCAATCAGACGAATTTTGAATCAACCCTGCCAATGGAACAGCACGTGCAGGCCAAGCTTGCGCTTAAGGATGAATACACCTTTGATTTTGCCGAGCTTTCGCCAGCGTATTCAGAACACGAGCTGGAGCAGGCTTTGGTGCGCAATATCCGCGCGTTTTTGATCGAGATGGGCGGTGATTTTACCTTCATTGGCAATCAATATCATTTGCAGGTTGGAAGCCGCGATCTTTATATCGATCTGCTGCTTTTCCACAGAAGACTGCGCAGCCTTGTGGCCATTGAGCTGAAGATCGGCGAGTTTGAGGCAGAATATGCCGGCAAAATGCAGCTTTATCTCACAGCGCTCGATGAGCAGGTGAAACTGCCTGATGAAAATCCGTCGATCGGCATCATCATCTGCAAGAGCAAGGATAAGACCTATGTGGAATACGCGCTGAAACGGATGGCAGCGCCGATCGGCGTGGCGACTTATCGCCTGCAGTCCACGCTGCCGGAAGATATGCGAGATATGCTGCCGCAGCCTGAGGAGATTGCCGAGCGGCTGAAGATTTTTGAGCAGGAATAGCAAGTGTGAAAGTCAGTGATCATTGTGTCATGCAATGGTCGCTGGCTTTTTCTATTTAATAGGAAGATATTTTCATGGCAGCGCGATGATCACGATCAGTCTGCGCAGGGGGCTTTCTCGTAAAGCCCCGTCAAACGCCAGGGGGGATGATCCATTTTTGGGGGGATTTTTGTTTAGCTTTTTCCACCCACCACGGTGGGGCGGTCTCGCAACCTGGCTTCACACCGGCCTTCGCAGGCATCTTCGTTTCTGCGAGGGCCGGTTTTTTATTTTGCGGGAACTTGCTGAGTTCAGGTAACTAAAACGGTTTTGCACAAGTATTCATTTTTCCTGCATGGTGTGTCCCCTCTGGTTCCCGATCCGATCGGGCCGGTCCTGGGTTGGGGAGGGGGATGTGGGGTGTATGATCCATAGCTACGTTATCGGAAGGGGGAATACAGCCACAGCATATCTCCAAGCCGGGATGATTCGACCAGTCCCGGGCGCAACCGCTGACGCGGTCGTGGACGTACAGGGCGGAAGCGGGCGGCGAGTCCCGCGAACGCCGAAGGTTTCTTGTTTTGCCTGCTTGTTTTGCCGATGGCAAAACGTGAGCGACAGGAAAAATGAGGAACGCTCCAGGCTGGATGGAGAGAAGACAACCCAGCGCCCCATTGCGGAGGGGCAAGGTTCCGCAGAAAATTTATTGGGAGGGAATATAATTGAATAAGATCTCTAAGAAGATTGTGTCGTTGGTAACGATGGCAGCGTTCGCGCTCACTCTCGTTCCAGCGGCTGCTTTTGCAGAGCCTGTAGCCGTTGAGAGCACCACGGTTGAACTTCAGGATAGCAAAGTTGTAGCTGGCGACACAGCAAATATTGAAGTTAAACTTGGCAATGATGCTTTTAGCCAAGATGGTAAGCAGCTTGTTCTCTTGGTGGAAGATGCAAAAGGCCAGTTAGTAGACCTTGGCAAAGATAGCTGGAGCGCTACTGGTGCAACAAAAGTCGGCTACAATGATGCAAATGTTGCTGACTGGGCTAAATCCTTCTGGATCATTGAGGCAGCTGCAAATGCTACTGTTGATGTAGCTGCTAAAATGAATGTAGAACCAGGGGTATACACTGTAAGTGCTGTGGAATATCCAACCAATGGTACATCTCTTGCTGATCTCCAGAAAGCTGCCAAGGATCTTGGTACTGTAAGAGTTTATGCAGACCAGGTGCCAGATGAAGACTACTCTGGCTATGGCGTTGTAAGCAATGGTGTTGTAGCAGAAACTTATGCTGCTGAAGTTGGCGACACTGTTGATACCACCTTTGTTGTAAACTACGCTGAAAACAAAGGCACCACTTCCCCAATCGAAAATGTTTGGGTTTGGGCTGAAGACAAAGATGGCGAAGTAGCAGATGTTGTTACTTTTGATGGCGTAAAAGGTAGCAAGGAAGTTGGTACTATCACCAATGGCAAGCCTGAAGTAAAAGTTACCTTCAACAAAGGTGGCGAATACACTCTGCGCGCTGGTATTGGTGAAAGTGTAGATCAGATTAAAGAAGATGCTTCATATTTGGCTGATTACACTGTTGTAAACGTTGCTACCGAACCTGTTGTTATCGACAAGATTGACTCTGTAGAAGCTACTCTTACCATCAATGGCAAAGACCAGGATGCAGAACCTATCAATATCGATGCAAATGGTATTGGTAAGCTCAATCTGACTGGCACAGAATTTGCTTTTAATGGCATTGACACCGTTACTATTACTGGTATCGCCAAGGATGAAAATGGTGATCCTATTCAGGGTAAAACCATCACTGCTACCACCAACAAGGACACTGTTGTTGAATTCGACAAGTCTGAAAATAATGTTGTAACTGCAGTGACCGATAACTTTGGTAAATTCACCATTAGTTTCAAGATGCCTAACAAGGAAAATGCTACTGTTACCCTGTCTAACGAAGAAGCAGATCTTTCCTACACCATCCAGATCTGGGCTGTAAAATCCACCGCTCAGAACATCGACAGAACTCTGACCGATGGCTATGTACTGGCTGGTAACGACAGCAAATATGGCGATGCCGTTTATGGCAACAATGCTGAAGTAAGCTTCGCGGATGCTGTACAGTTCAAGATCACTGATCAGCAGGGTGAAGAGATGACTGGCCAGACTACTGCTACGATTGACGTAAGAGCTGTTGCTAAGAACTCTACCCTCAAAAATGACGACCTGAAACTGATCTGGGATCAGGATGCTGGTGTTTACACCCTCGCTTACACTGGCGGTTACACCGCTGATGGCAGCACCTATAAGACTGACCTCGTTCCTGGCAAGTATGAAGTACGTGTCGCTCTTCCTAGTGAAGACGCTGCTACTGTAACTTTCAACGTCGCTAAGTTCGGTAAGGTTCAGGATACTGTCCTCGCTGTTACCGCTCGTGACTATGACCAGTCCCCAGCTAACCCTAATGAAGAAGTTATGACCGTTGATGACACCATCACCCTCGGTCAGATGATCACTGTTAAGGCTAAATATGTTGACGAAAACGGCCTGAAAGTTGATGCAACCAATGATGTAAGCTTCAACTTTAATGGTAAGGCTGTTTCCGACTGGAAGAGCTGGAACAACCGTTTCGCTACTGAAATGGATATCCCTGCAAACGAATCCCTGATCGGTACCACTGTTAAGGTTATCGCTTTCAATGCTGACAAGAAACAGCTCGTTGAAAAGACCCTGACTGTTGCTGATTCCTACACTGATAAGTCCCTTGAATTCAGCTCCGACAGCGGCGCTGTCAGCAAGGACAACAAGGTTACCGTTTCCGTTGTTGACGCTGACGGTAAGGTTCAGCAGGTAGAAGGTTCTATCGATGCTTGGGTCGCTGACCAGAGCAACGAAGATGCCAAAGTTTCTGTAGAAGCTAAAGACGGTCGTCATGCTGTTCAGAACGGCAAGGGCAGCCTGACTGTATATGCTGATCAGGAAACCACCGCTGACATCGTAGTCGTTGTCAAGGCTGGTACTGAAGCATACTATGGCACCCTCGAATACACCTTCGGTTCTGAAGATGCTCTCGCAAACCGCACTGTTGTTATGACCATCGACTCTACCGATTATGTTGTAAACAACAAGATCTTCACTGGCGATGCTGCTCCATACATCGACAGCAACTGGAGAACCATGGTTCCTATCCGTGCACTGGCTGAAGCATTCGATGCTGAAGTTATCTGGAATCAGGATGATAGCACTGTAACCATCAACTTCGACGGCGACACCCAGATCGTTATGACTGTTGGTGAAACCGCCTACACTGTTGACGGTGCAGAAGCTACCATGGACACTGAACCAGTGAATGCTGGCGATCGCGTCTATGTACCAGTACGTTTCGCAGCCGAAGGCCTTGGCTTCAGCGTACTCCCACTCTACAACGAAGCTGGTCTGACCGCTTCTGTTGTATTCCAGAAGTAATCGTTGATTAACGATCACACTCTGACGGAGTGAATCACAACCCTCGTCTCAGAAATGGGACGAGGGTTTTTTGTTGGTGGTCATGAGTGGAACGTGGTATGATTGAATCATACAAGGAGGGCGATAATAATGGACGCGAAAGAAAAATTGTTACATGAAAATGAAGTGGATACAGCGATTCGCGAAGCGGAGCTAGAATTCGCAGAGAATGGTGAGCTGATCGCTGCAACGGAAGCGCTGAAAAATTTGCGAGAAGAACATTTTGGCGTTCAATGATTGTGACGTGGCTTGCATTAAAAACATGGCGCAGTGGTCGCATTATTCCCTCTGTCGTACAACAGAAATAAATCGCTGTGCTATTTGATATATCAAAAGAGAATTGTTAAACGATTATTGCACATTCATCGGAAAACAGTTATAATAAGGATACAGTAAAACGTATGTTTCATACTAAGACTAAGGAGTGAACGACTATGACTCAGCGTGTTGATTTACGTGATTTTGTCGAAGATGAATATTGTGAAGACGTTAAGGAAGTTGCTTCCAAGGTTGGCGTTCAGGTTGTTTGCAACGACGAAGATTCCGAAGCTGCAGATGATAAGAGTGCGATCCATGTTCAGGACTTCGACGGTTGCGACAATGTTGTTGAAACTGCATCCAAGTTTGGTGTGCAGGTTGTTTGCGACGACGAAGAATAATGACAAACGTCCAATGAAAAGGCTCCGAGGGTTCGGGGCCTTTTTTCGTTTATGAGGAGGGTGTATCATGTTAAAAACGAGAGAATTGTTCGCGGGGCTGTATGCGCTGGAGGATGAGCGGGTGCGGCAGTTTCTGGTGATCGGCGAGGAGCGGGCGCTGCTTTTTGATGCGGGATTTGCGGACAGTGGTGTGCTGGAAACGGTGCGTGCGCTGACGGATCTGCCGATCGATGTGGTGATGACGCACGGCGACCCGGATCACAGCGGCGGGCTGGCGGATTTTGGCAGCTGCCGCATGAACGCTGGCGATTGGCTGCTGGTGAAGGATGGATCGATCGCGCTTGCGCCGCTGGACGAAGGGGAGATTGTGGCGTGCGGGGAGTACCGTTTTCGTGTGATCGCGATCCCTGGACATTCGGCGGGAAGTCTGGCGTTTTACGACGAGGCGAAGGAGATCTTGCTGGCGGGCGACAGTGTGCAGAGCGGTGGACCGATCTTTATGTTCGGCGGGCATCGCGATCTGGATGCGTACATTGCGAGTCTGGAAAAGCTGGAGCGGCTGATCCCGGCGGATGTGACGGTGCTGCCGTGCCACAGTGCATGCCCGATCGACGCGGGCTTTATCGCGCGGGATCTGGCGGATGCACGAGCGCTGCGCGATGGAAAGCTCACGAGCGATCCACATCCGGCGCTGCCTTGTCGGGTGTATCATGGGGAGGCGACGGATTTCCTCTTCTGAGCAGGGAATCGTTACTGAATCATGACGTCTCAGAAGGGTCGAGATATGCTATACTAATCATATCATCATTGCACTGGAGGATGCACAATGCTGCAACTGAGAAATATCCGCAAGACCTACACGACGGGCGATTTCACGCAGGTTGCTTTGAATGGGGTCTCGCTTGATCTGCGTGACAACGAGTTTGTGGCGATCCTGGGGCCGAGTGGTTCGGGTAAGACGACGCTGCTCAATATCGTTGGTGGGCTGGACCGCTACGAGGACGGCGATCTGATCATCAATGGAACGTCCACGAAAAAATATCGCGATCGCGATTGGGACGCGTATCGCAATCACACGATCGGGTTTGTGTTTCAAAGCTACAACCTGATCCCGCACCAGAGTGTGCTGGCGAATGTGGAGCTGGCGCTGACGATCAGCGGGGTTTCCAAGCGGGAGCGCCGCCGTCGCGCGAAGGAAGCGCTGGAAAAGGTGGGGCTGGCGGAGCATATCCACAAGCGGCCGAACCAGCTTTCCGGCGGGCAGATGCAGCGTGTGGCGATCGCTCGCGCGCTGGTAAACGATCCCCACATTGTGCTGGCGGACGAGCCGACGGGCGCGCTGGACAGCGAAACGAGCGTGCAGATCATGGAGCTGCTCAAGGAAGTGGCGCGCGATCGGTTGGTCGTTATGGTGACGCACAATCCTGAGCTGGCGGAGCAATACGCGACGCGCATTGTGCGCCTGAAGGACGGGGTCATCACAGACGATACGCGCCCTGTCGAGCTGGACGAGGTGGACACGCAGACGCCTGTGGACCGCAGCATGGGCCGGGCGTCGATGAGCTTTTTCACGTCGCTGAGTTTGAGCTTTAAGAATCTATGGACGAAAAAAGCGCGCACGATCCTGACGGTGTTTGCCGGATCGATCGGAATCATCGGGATCGCGCTGATCCTGTCGCTGTCGAACGGGGTCAACACGTATATCACGGATCTGCAGCAGGATGCGATGAACGCGTACCCTATCATCATCAATGCGGAGACGGTGGATATGTCGAGCCTGATGAGCTCTGCTGGGCTGATGGCCAGCGACGCGGCGGAGGTCACAGAGGACGATGGCAAGGTCCACGCGGACAACGGCCTGCTGGAGATGGATGCGAACATGAACGCGTCGATCACGGAAAACGACCTCACGGCGTTCAAAAATTATCTCGACGATCCGGACAGCGACATTCACCAATACTTGGGCAGCAATGGCGTTGTTTACACATATAATGTGGATTTCGATGTGCTGACCACGGATACCGACGGCAGCCTCATCAACACCAACCGCGACACGAACACCTCCATGGACGAGATGGAAGAAAGTCAGGAGAGCATGGAGGATTACGACATCGCTGTCAATATGAATCCGATGCTCGCTGGCAGCACCGTTGGCGCGGAGAATTTTGACGAGATCATCCCAGGCGCGGACGATGCGCTGATCAGCCCGGTCGTGACGGATAGCTACGACGTTGTCGCCGGGCGCTGGCCAGAAGCGTACAACGAGATCGTGCTCGTGCTCGACGACAAGAACAGCGTTCCGAGCACGGTGCTCTATCAGCTTGGCGTGCTCTCGGATGAGGAGTATAAGGAGATCCAGGATGCCCTCGAAGCTGGCGAAGAAGCGCCGGAACCATCCTGGAGCTACGACGATCTCATGGGCAAGACGTTCCAGCTTGTGCCGGCGTGCAATTATTATGTGGACAATGGCGACGGCACATTCACCGATGTGCACGACGATCCATCCTATCAGCAGGAGCTTTACGACGGCGGCATTCCGCTCACTGTAAGCGGGATCATCCGTCCGCAGGACGGCAGCGAGAATGCGTCCATCCAGACCAACCTCGCCTACACTCGCGCGCTGACGGATTATCTCATCGATCTCACCGATCAGAGCGCCGTTGTCAAAGCGCAGGAAGCCAGCCCCGAGACGAACGTGCTCACAGGCGTGGAATTCACAGCGTCCGACGATGCTGCGAAAGCAGCTGATGCCACGGCGTATATGCAGAATCTCGGCGTCAGCGAAAAAGCCTCGCTCTACGCCATGTTCATGGTCGCAGCCTCGCAGCAATCTGGCGGCGAAGCAGATGCGAGCGCCATGGCAGCGATGGGCAGCAAGAGCGGCGATGAGAGCACAATGGCTGCCGCGCTCGATGCCTGGCTTGCGAGCGAACCTGATCAGGCCGTGCTCGTCGATTTCTACGATCAGTATCTCGGCGATGTCACCTACGAAGACAACCTCACCGAATTTGGCAAGGTCAGCCTCGATGCGCCATATTCCATCAGCATCTATACCGACACCTTCGAAGACAAGGAAGGCGTCACCGATTGCATCGAAGCGTATAACGCCGATCGCGCCGACGACGAGCAGATCACCTACACCGACTACGTTGCGCTGCTCACCAGCTCCCTCACGAGCATGGTCAACGTCGTCACTTATGTGCTGATCGCATTTGTGGCCGTGTCGCTCGTCGTCAGCTGCATCATGATCGGCATCATCACGCACATTTCTGTGCTCGAGCGCACCAAGGAGATCGGCATCCTGCGCGCCATCGGCGCATCCAAGCGCAATATTTCGCAGGTCTTCAACGCAGAAACGCTCATCATCGGGCTGTGCAGCGGCGCCCTCGGCGTCGGCATCTCTGTCGCGCTGACCTATCCGATCAACGCCATCCTGCACCACCTGATCGAAAACACCAGCGTTACCGTCTTCCTGCCACCAGTCGCCGGCGGCGTCCTCGTCGTCATCAGTGTCTTTATCACCATGATCGGCGGCATGATCCCAGCGCGCAAAGCAGCGAAGAAAGATCCAGTCATCGCCCTGCGCACAGAATAACGTTTGCAAAAAAACACGTCTGTTATCTGGCAGACGTGTTTTTCTTTTGCGCGCGTGGGGAGGCATGTGCGACAAATTGAGAAATTTTCGCGATTTGTCGCACATTATTGAAAAGAACGTGCGACAAATCTTGATTTTTTCGTGATTTGTCGCATATAATGAAAGAAATGGAGGTGCGACCATGTATATTAAACGCGAACGTTATCTGGAAAAAATCCGTCCGTTTTATGAGCTTGATCTGATCAAGGTGTTGACTGGGGTTCGTCGCTGTGGGAAATCTGTGTTGCTTTCCCAGATTGAGGAAGAGATCGTGAAGAGCGGCGTTGCGAGCGATCATATTGTCCGCGTGAATTTCGAAGACATTCAGTTTGAACACATTCGCAAGGCGGAAAAGCTCAACGAATTTGTATTGGCGCATATCGCAGACAGTGAGAAATATTATATTTTCCTGGATGAGATTCAGCACGTGCGCCAGTTTGAAAAAGTACTGGCTTCGTTGCGCGCAACACAGAATTGCTCGATCTTTGTCACAGGGAGTAATTCCAAGCTGCTGTCTGGCAAGATGGCAACGCTTCTTGTCGGTCGCTGCATCGAATTTCGCATTATGCCGTTTTCTTTCAGCGAAGCGTGTGACTATCTCGTGCAGACAGGCAAGTCAGTGACGCCGGACGCATTCATTGTTGATTACATCCAATGGGGCGGTATGCCACAGCGTTTTGCTTTTGAGGGCGAGTGCGAGATCAAAACCTATCTGGAGCAGACCTATCGCGGCATTATTGACAAGGATATTGTCACCGATCCAAAGCGAACGAATCGCGAAAATCTCCTGAAGATCGCTGGTTATGTTATGGCGAATGCGGGCAAGGAGTTTTCTGCGCGCAATATTTGCGAGTATTTCAAAGTGCAGAACAATGAAAGCATTGATCGCTCTGCGATCTATCGCTATCTGGACCGCATGGAGAAAGCCTGTCTTATCACGCGCGTGAAACGATTTAATATCGTGGGCAAACAGGCGATGAGCTATGTGGAAAAGCAGTACGCCGTTGATACAGGTTTTCGCATGATCAATACCAACCTTGTGAATTTTGAAGACACTTTCTTTTTGGAAAATGTTGTCTATAACGAGCTTGTGAGCCGTGGTTACGAAGTGTTTGTCGGCAAAACCTATAAGGGCGAGATTGACTTTGTTGTGATTGATGGCCGACGAAAATGCTTTGTTCAGGTGGCGTATTATTTGAACGCTCGAGAAACGATCGCGCGCGAATTTGGCGCTTTTGCACCGATCACTGATGCATCGCCGAAGTATGTGCTTTCGCTTGACCGCTTTGATTTTTCGCGAGATGGGATCAGCCACATAAATATCGTGGATTTCCTGCTCGGCAAAAAAGACATCACCTTGACCTGAAGTGATGTGTGCTTTTTGTCGCAGATCGCCGGACGATATGTGCGACAAATTGAGAAATTTTCGCGATTTGTCGCACATTGTTTTCATCCCCTGCGAAAATGCGGCAACGGGTCATTAAAATTCGCTATAGCGTGGCGTATGTTCGTGGCGCAGGCGGCGTGGTACAATGGTAGAATAAATGTGCGGAAGGAGCGGAGAAACGATGATCGAACTGATTTTATACGGTGTGGTGATGGTGATCGCGATGACAATGGCGGGGATCATTGGCTTTGCGGCGAATGTGATCGCGCTGCCGCTTCTGAGCATGTTCCTGCCGCTCAATCTCGTCGTGTCGATGCTGGTGCTGATCGCTGCGCTGCAGTCTGGTGTGCAGGCGTTTCGCGTGCGCGACCGCATTCATTGGAAAGAACTGGCGCATATCGTGCTCTATCTTGTCATCGGGATGCCGTTTGGGTTGATCATGCTGAACTATCTGCCAGAGCTGGCGCTGAAAGCGATCCTCAGCGTGTTCATCGCTGCCACCGCTGTGAAAGGATTGGTGGAAACCTCGCGCGGCAAAAAACGCGACACCTTTCAGGAGCGCCCATGGCACAAGCTGCTGCTCGTCTGCTCCGGGTTTATCTCCGGCGCGTTTGGCTGCGGCGGACCGCTGACCGTCATCTACACGCGCAACCGCTATCGCGATAAAGATATGTTCCGCGTCATGCAGTTTGGCTGCGGCACATTTTCCATGGGCCTGTCGACCCTCGGCCATGTGGCGAGCGGTTCCTACACGATCGCCAGCCTGCCGTATATCGTCATCGGGCTTGTCGCCGTCGCCATCGCGCTGCGCGTCAGCACCTGGCTCGTGAAGCGGATGAACACCACGTTTTTTCAGCAGCTGGTCAACGTCGTGCTGCTTTTCTCTGCCCTCTCGCTGATGTCGCAGGTGGCGCAAGGCGTGTTGGCGTAACGCTTGACATTGCGCGCCCATCCTGATAGCATATAATTATTCGCCGGAGGTTAACAAGGACCGGATAAGGCTGCGAACGTTGTTCGCGATCTTGTCCGGCCCTTTTTGTTTGTCGGCGTGGAAGGAGAGTATCGTTCAATGAACAAACGCTTCATTATTGTTCTCATCGCATTTATGAACATGATCGTGCCGCTGTCGCTGGATATGTATCTACCGGCGGTGCCGCACATGACTGCTGCTTTTAACACGACAGAATCCACCGTCAATCTCACGCTTGTCGGATTCTTTTTCTTCATGGCCATCGGCACGCTGATCTTTGGCCCGCTTTCGGACAAATATGGCCGGCGCGGATTGCTCGTCGCGGGCACGCTTGTTTACACGATCTTCAGCGCAGCCTGCGCGCTCGCCACGAGCATTTGGCTGCTCATCATCGCGCGCGTGCTGCAGGCCCTCGGCGCTGGCTGCATGGTCGCGATCTCCACAGCGATGATCAAGGATTGCTTCGACCGCCGCACGCGCAACACCATCCTCGCTGTTGTGCAGGCGATGGCCGTGATCGCCCCAATGCTGGCGCCGATCGTTGGCGCGTTCATCGTTACGCACGCTGGCTGGCGCGCAACCTTCGCCGTGCTGGCAGTGCTCGGCGCTGGCTGCACGATCTCGCTCGTTTTTCTCAAAGAAACCCTCGCTGCAGAGGATCGCTACACAGGCTCTCTCGCCGGCAGCCTGGGATTGCTCATCGACGTTGGCCGCAATCCAGGATTCACCGTGTTTCTCAGCAGCGCCGCCATGCTCGCTGCGCCGTATATGGGCTATGTTGCCGTGTGCTCTTATGTTTACATCGATTTCTTCGGACTGTCGGAGACAAGCTACAGCTATTATTTCGCCGTCAATTCTGCCTGCGCCATTCTTGGGCCGATCCTTTATGTGCGGCTTTCGCGCCGGCTCACACCGCGTTTTATGATGAATCTCTGCATCGTCGTTGCAGCGGCCTGCGGTGTGCTGCTCCTGGTGTTTGGCAGTCTGCTACCGTTGGCCTTTCTGCTCTGCTTCCTGCCGTTCACGATCATCGAGAGTCTTCTACGCCCAATGAGCACCGCCGTGCTCTTAAACCAGCAGGAAAAAGATACCGGCTCCGCGTCGTCGCTGATCAATTTCGTCAACACCGTGCTCGGCAGCCTTGGCATGGCCCTTGCGCCGATCCTGTCGAGCAATTATGTGCACGGGCTCGGGATCTTGCTCGTTGTTTTTGCGCTCATTGCCTGCGCGCTCTGGATCGTCGTCATTCGTGGGCTACGCAGCGGCTTGAAAGGCATGGACAGCGTTGGATAATGATTCATGTGGGATTGGTTCCTTCGGGAGCCAATCCCTTCTTATATTATAGAAGGAAATCCTCGCACGATCGGGGGGCTTTCTCGTAAAGCCCCGTCAAACGCCAGGGGGGATGATCCATTTTT
>OLOM01001289.1_pt1 | contig 17222 bp, 22 predicted proteins | sample 1672531 | NCBI WGS metagenome assembly OLOM01 (sample SAMEA3136696, study PRJEB25190) | human gut metagenome | reverse complement strand
TTAACCGTGTAATGTATGACCTTACTAGTAAGCCTCCTGGAACAATCGAGTTCGAATAAAGAATAAATGCTAGAAGCGCTTTATATAAAGCACATTCTAGCTTTTTTAATACCTTGAGGTACGCAAAAGGTACGAAAAGGTACTCATTTTTTTATTTCTCTTGTTCAAAAATATGCTAGCTGATCCATGATAAAATAGAATTATCTTAAGAAGGAGTATAGCCTATGATGATGTATTTTGAATTTAATGAACATAAATTGAAACAGAACAATTTAACTAAAGAGCAATGTTTTAGTGTGATTGATAAAGTCATGAATGAATATGGTGTATATACTAATCAACCAGGAACATATATAGCATCCGATGAAAGTGGATTTAATGCATTTAGTATCTTGAAGTGTAATCTTCCAAAAACAAAATGGTTTCTTAAAGTAATTGAGAAATGGTTCTGGTTTGATGATGAAGATGATATTGATTGGAATGATAAAGGGGCTGATTGCATTCATTCTATTCAAAAGTATGGAGTGTAATTGATCATACGATATAAATAAAAACCTGCAAATGAAGACAACAAGATGGTTGCTATTTTCACTTGCAGGTTTCTTTTTTCTTCCCCTTAATACATCTTAAATTTTTAATGAAGGGAAAAAAACTGATTTTTATTGTTAAATATCTAATATAATTCACAAATTAACAAAAACATTGTATATAAAGCTAAATGCATGCGCTATATACCATATGCTACTCTTGAATTCAGACTGAAATTCGCACAAAAATCTAGCATTTTTTGAAGTTGAAAATGATACAATATTATAGAAAGGAGATAAAGCAATGAAAAAAACAGAAAATAAACCATGAAAAATGATTGTTTGATTGAGTAGAAAATGCGTAGAAAAACATGTAAACATTTGCTTTTATATCTGGTCTATATCATGAATTGAATATTCTGCATTATCATCATATAGAAGAGGTAGTATTTGTAATGACGTATCTAGTGGATTATCTCGAAGTTGATTGTATACATAAATATCATCTGGAAATTCTGGATAAAATACAACAATGATTTTTTTGAAGTCTGACATGCAATCAAGATTCAATAAAGAATACAAAACAGATGATATAGCTAACATAAAAGAATACCAATTATTAAATGGTTTGGTTGGATCATTTTTATCAAATTCATAGTCTTTCATATTATTAAACAGATAACAAATTTGATTTCGAACTATTTTCCAATCCAATATGGCAGTGTATTTTAGTTCAGGACCATTTCTTCTGATTTTAGCAAAGTAAGGGATAATTCGATTGCTATAAGGGATGATCAAACTTCCGCATTCAAAAAAATTATGTGAATCAAAAAATAATGAATATCCAAAATTGTAATATAGTGACAATGCGACAGTTTTAACGTAATCATTACATGGTTCAGCAAATGAATGAGCGTAAATGTCAGTAAGGATTAGTTCAGGACTGCGATTCAAATTATTTGATAAGCACTCTATGACTTTGCGAGATGGATTTAACGTTTTCCCATTTAAAGTGTTATTCACAATACTAAACGAGATATTATAGTAATCAGCAATGTCTTTTCTAGTTTTCAAATCATTCTCACTTTTTGCTTTTAAAAAGTAATCTTTTAACGGTGTATTTATTTTATATAAATTATTCATATATATATTTTATACGAAAATGCACAAAATTGGAATATAATGGACGACCATTAAATGATGAAAAAAAGCAGAAATAAAATTAAAACTATAAAATAATATATACTATATACACAGATAACTTATTGTGATATTATTATCTTGGAAGGAGGGAAAAATATGACAGAAACAATGTATGTACGAGCTAGCGAAGTAGCGGAAATGACTGGAGTGAGCAAAGCTAAAGCCTACAAGCTGATTGCACAAATGAATGAAGAATTGAAATCTAGAAACTTCATTGTAATCAGTGGCCGTGTGCCTCGAAAGTACTTAATGGAAAGACTATACAAATGAAAAGGCCCTTTGACAACCGCCATTGTCAAAAGGCCAGGGAGCAATTTATTAAATTACGCCACATCGTAATTTTAAAAGATTGTTCCCTAAAAAACAAGTTATAAAAGGAGGAACAATTATATACAAATGAGTGAAAAAACAAATTCCCTTAAAAATTTTGTCATATTGGAAAAATGGATGGCTGAGGATCTAGATGTCAACATTACAGAGTTGGTGGTTTTCGCTGTGATCTATAGCTTCAATCGAAATGACAAGGGAACGTATTATGCTGGTACTGAACTCTTGAAAAAATATACCAATAGGTCAGAACGCTGTATAAAATATGCACTTAAAAGCCTGACTGAAAAAAAATATATAATGAAAACAAAAGAGCACGACAAGTATGGTTCATACAATTATGTAGTCCCTAAAAATATTAAAAATGCTCGTGCAAAACAAGCAAATAAAGTGTGCAAAAATTGCAATTCTAATGTGCAAAATCTGCAACTTGATTGTGCAGAAAATGCATCTAATAATATAGATAATAATATATATGATAATCAATCTTTCATATCAAAAGATATGGTAAGACTTGGTGTACATAAAAATGTGATATTGAATGATGAAAGTATGAATTATCTTGAAAGTATCACACCAGAATTAGAAAAGTACATTCAAAAATGCGACCAATTTATTCAAGATTTCCATTTGCAGAAACAATTATGGACACAGAATCAATATGTTGAATGCATTATTAATTTCATGAAGGAAGACGGGGTGGTTCCGGATTGATTCCGGAATATCCATGTCTGATTTATATGAAAGAACAAGTACACCAGGTGTGTATAAAGATGTCGTTACGAAAAAGTATTGGATAAAATTTGATTACCAAGATTTCACAGGGGAAAAGCGAACAGTAAAAAAACGTGGATTTAGCAAGATAAAAGATGCAGTGAATTTTAAGATAGACTTTCTTCAAAACCAGGCATCATCGAGTTCGATACGTTTTTGTGCATTCTACGAAGCGTATATTAATGATATGTCGAAAAGGCTTCGAAAGAACACAGTGGAAAATAAGAGATACATAATAGAATTGAAAATTCTTCCTTATTTTGGGAAGAAAAAAATCAACGAAATCACTCCAAGAGATATTCGGATGTGGCAAGGTTCGTTATTAAAAAGCGGATATAAGGAAACATATTTGAAGACTATAAATAATCAGTTAAGCGCAATGTTCAACTATGCATGCAGGTTCTATGGGTTAAATCAAAATCCATGTAAATTAGCTGGAAGTATCGGAAAGAGTAAAGCGGATGAGATGGAAATTTTTACACGAGAAGAATTCACAGAATTTTTAAATTGTTTGTATGACAAACCTGAATCCCATTTAGCATTCGAAATACTTTTCTATACCGGAATGAGAGTGAGCGAATTATTGGCGTTGAATATAGGTGATATAAACATAGAAGACCATACTATTCGAATTAATAAGTCACTACATCGTGTTAAAAGTGAGGATATAATTACTGAGCCGAAAACGAAAAAATCAAAACGAATCATCAGTATTCCAGGTTTCTTGGCAGAGGATATTGGAGACTATCTGAATCGATTATACGATCCAGATCCATCACATCGGTTACTAACATATAATAAGCATTATTTGGATAACGAGTTTCGTCGTGGTATGAAGATGAGTGGTATTCAGAAGAATTTACACATTCATTCAATTCGCCATTCGCATACCGCATTGTTGTTCGAATTGGGTTACAACATATTGGAAATTCGTGATCGATTAGGGCATGAAAAAGTGGAAACGACACTGAACATCTATACTCATTTATACCCCAATAAGCAGGAAAAAATTGCGGATGGATTGAACAGATTAGAGCGAGAAGGTATCGAAAATGCCAGGGTTGAAAAAGAATAGAAAGCGTCCAAATACGATTGCGTTTCATGTTTCTAATGAAGAAAAAATCACAATTGAAACACGAATCAATGTGTCAGGATTGTCCAAATCTGAGTTCTATATTGGCTCATGTTTAAATGAAAAATTAGAAGTCATTGGAGGTAAATTCGGATCTGATCGACTGAGTGTTCAGCTTGAAAATATGAATATATTTTTACGAAATGCTGAACTGATATATGACAAAAATCAAAAGATAATAGCGGATTACACAATGGAAATTGGTGCAATCATTAAGCGACTAAATGACCTGAATGAAGCTGTTATAGAAATACAAAAAGAGAATCTAGAACTCCAAAAAGTGATTCTAGAAAGTCGTTATTTCAACGAAGAATTATTGAAGTTAATGAAGGAGAATAAATGAAATGAAGGAATTATTAGAACGTCTACAGGACGATTTCGAATATCAATTACAAAAGTGTTTGATGGAAGACACGAAAGAAAATATATACCAGCAAGGGATGTATGATGGCTCTATTTTGCTTTGTAAATACTTGTTGAATTATGAAGATGATTGGTTCGATAAATGGCTTGACAACTCGCCATGTCTTAGCTTCGAAAGGCATCAAGACGATATTAAGAAAGTGATTCAAAGATATTATTCTGATGATAATAGAGATAGAGATAATACGTTCTTCCAATTCTTGAGAAATCAACTTTGGTTATCATTGCAGATGCAGAAAGAATACGAGGATGAAGAGTATGACGAAGAAGAAAACGAGCAGGAATATGGCGGAATGGAGCTGTAGTATTCGTTGGTTCAAGCTGCCCCGGAGCAACGGGACAGCTCGTCAATTTGAGTGTTATTTTGGATTGCACTCGAACATGAGCACAACCCAAAATTAAAGGCCAAATTCACTTTTTTAGTGAATTGCGAGATACCCACATGGCAGTCCATTTTCAAATTAAAACTCCTCTAGGTCGTTTTATATTTTCAATGAACACCATGTGGAATCTTGCCAGGGCTAGGCCCTTGGAACCCTTAGTTAAGGTATCCTTAACAAACCCAAACTTTTTGAATATGGGAGGAAATAGATGAATCAAAAAGTTAATAGAAGACGGTCGAATAGCATTACTATTCGTTTCGATAATGATGAGAAAAGGGAATGGTTGAAGTACTGTGACTCATTGAATGAGCCACAATTCGGATCGTATGCAGATGTTATTTTGCATCTGATCAGATCCAATACAACCATACAGATTGATTTGAATTCTCTTCGTGATAATACGATAGCTTTGAATAAAATAGGAGCGAATTTGAATCAAATAGCGAAGGCCTGTAACTCAGGAAAACAGCTTGATGCAGGTGGTTATGTATGCTTCAAAGAAGCGTTAAATGTGTTAAAAATAAACAAGGATAATTTAAATAAAATATGGCAATTATTAAAGCGGTAAGCGGAAAAAACAAGGGATCTATTGCACGAGTTATTCACTACATAATGAAGAAAGAGAAGACAGATTTTAAACTAATAACTGGAATTAATTGTGAAGGATCTACGAATTGTATTCAGCAAATGAAGATGACAAAAGCCATGTATAAAAAAGAAGGGGGAAGGCAATATAAGCATTATGTATTGTCTTTTCACCCGGATGATTTTAAAGATGGAAATGGAAATTTATTAGCCAATGCTGCAGAAAAAGCGCATGAAATTACATTGAAATTTTTGAATGATTCTAGAATCAATGATTCATTAGATGGCTTTGAAATTGCGGTGGCTACACATGTAGATAGAGGACATTTGCATAGTCATATCGTTGTTAATTCAGTGAATATGGAGACTGGTTTAAAGTACAGACAGAGCTATAAAGATCTTGAACGAATGAAAGAGGTTGTGCGAGATTTAGAAGTTGAATACTGTCTGCATAAATCCATAAAAAGAAAGAGAAGGCAACGTGGCGATATTGTTCAAAATAGCCAAAAGGGATACCAGGCAATTCGTCGTAATATTCAATCTTTAAATGGGAATGAACAGAAATATACGTCTTGGGTTTTGGCAATTTTTCAGATTATAATGAAGGTTTTAAATCAAAAACCTAAATCTAAAGATGAGTATATTGCTGGCTTAATGAAAGAGGGGATTTCTACGCAATGGTCCGATAATAGAAAATATGTAACATATACGGATAGTGACAATCACAAGATTCGTGATAAGAAACTATCAGATGTATTTGATGTTGATATAAATAAGGAGAAGTTGATAAATGAATTTGAACGAAATAAAGAACGAGAACGTAAACTCGAATCAAGAAATAGACGAATTGAGGAGCGAGTGTCTGAGATTGCAAAGGAAGCTGTTGGAGATGCAAGAAGACAACTCGAAGAGCGAGAAAGGTTTAAAAATAGAATTGAAGAACAGAGAAGTCGAATTAGCAAAATTGAAGAAGAGGTACGAGGAGATAGAGAACGAGAATACGAGTTATCGCGATGAATTATCGAGTGCGCAGAACGAAATTAACACTTTAAAAGTTAATAAAAGATCAAAAGATTATAGAATGCAAGAAGCGTTATGGGTATACGAAAATTATGAAAACAAAAAGAATGAACTTGATAATAAATCACATAATTTAGAGGAATCTCAGAAGAAATTCGATCAGGAACGAAGTGAATATGAGCAAAGAAAAATTCAGTTTGAGGGTAAATTAGATGTAATTAAAAAGGAGTACAGCATAATACTAAGACTGATATTGATTGTATTTGTACCGGTTGTGATGGCTTCTATGATATTGAATATTGATAAGAGTATGGAAATATTTAAATTCATGTACATGGTTACAATTGCTCCACTCAAAGAAGGAATCAGATTTATTAAGGTAGTTGCAAATATTTATAATATTGATCGTGAGTGGCTTGCGATTGGTATTTTATTCATAGTTTTGGTAGCAATCAGCTATGGAGTATACAAATTATCTCAAGTAAGATGGAGTGAAAAGGCAAAAGTAATTTCTGAGAAATTTGACTATAAGAATTTAGATGAAACATACTTTCTTCCGGCTATATATTTCTCTGAATTTGTGGTAATAGTCTATGTAGATATATTTTTCTTCATACCTGCTAATTCATTTGGATTGTTTTTAGTGGTTGCTGTATGTACTCACTTTATATACCAGGCGTACATACGAGGAAAGTTGAAAACTCCAGCATGGAAATTTAAATAAAACATGCATATTCCGGCTTTTTAGCCGGATTTTAAATTTCTACATCTTTCTAATCATTGTACTAGGATGTATTGTACAATAAAGTTGTAAATGTTAAGGCAATTTGCCTTAAACAAAGAGAGGGTAAATATGAATTCAAGGAGAAAACAGATAATTAAAGTAGGAATTGCGGTTCTTATTGTTGTTTTGTTAGGAATGATGTTAACACACTGTACAAATACAACAGGTACTAAGAGTGTTAAATCGGATAAAACAGTAGAAAAGTCAAAGAAAAAAGTGAATGCTAAAAAGCCAGGAAAGAACAAATCTACAGATGTAGATAAAGCATCAGGCCAGGAAGAAAAGGATAAGGAAGAAGTTTCTAATACTGGTTCAAATGCTTCTGAATCAAAGGAGGATAACACAGCTTCAACTACGAATACTAGTTCAAACAAGAACAACACATCTAGTTCTTCTAAGTCTTCTAACAGCAGTAGCAATATCTCTAGTACGTCTAAACCATCTAATAACAGCGGTTCAAGTTCAAACTCAAGTAATTCTAAACATGCCGAACATACACATAACTGGGTTGCACAGTATAAGACTGTAAATGTGCCAGAAAAAGGTCACAATGAGCAGGTTTTGGTGCAGGCTGCTTACGATGAACAGGTTCCTCAATATCAGGATTTAGAACGCTCTATTTGTAATCAGTGTGGAGCTGATATTACAAATAATATTGATGCACATTTTAAATCAAGTTGGGATTGTTCTGGTTATCATATGGAGTTTCAACAGGTTTTAACGGGCTATAAGACTGTTCATCACGATGCAGTGTATGAAACAAGATATGTTGTGGATTCACCTGCTACTACAAAGCAGGAATTGACTGGCTACAAGTGCAGTGGCTGTGGCAAAACTAGAAACAATTAGAGTATGTATGATTAAGGTGGAATCTGAGGTGTGGTTCTGCCTTTTTCAAAGGTATATATTGGTTAAGGCGGATTGCCTTAAGCTTGATTGGCTGACAAAAAAGAAGTGTGGTGACATGTGTGTATAAACAATTTATTTTGAAAAACAAAGATATAGATATATTAAGATTTAAAATTGATGAGGGAATGTATGGCGATTATGAACTTACTATTTTAGAGACGTATAATACGAGTCCAACTTTATATCCAATAGCATTAAAAAATGGTGATTCTGAAGCATTGCTAGATTGGTTGAAGCAAAGAAACATTCCAAAGAATCGTGCTTTTGTTAATGAGATTCTAGGAAGCTTAGAATTGACTAGGAACGATTTAAATGGCATTTTAACTATAGGAAAAGGGTTGTCATTAAATGATCCTTATTGGGTTGTTGAACCTGAATTTAAAGGTGAATATAAAGATTATAATTTGTATGATAATGCATTTAATGAATCTATTTCTAATATTGCTTTTACTGGTCGTGGTAGAAATGATGAAGTTGGAAATATTGCTGAATTATCCACTAATGGTACATTAAACAAAGCGTGGAGAAGAATTGATGGAGATGTTGTTCTATATAAAGGGAATATTCAAAGGTATAATACTGGTGGTTATGAACCTTATGCAGAATATTATGCATATAAAGTTGCAGAACAAATGGGATTAAACGTTGTAGTGTACGATTTAGATATGTGGCATTGTCAGTTAGCAAGTGTTTGTAAGTTATTTACGAATATAGATACTTCGTTTGTTCCTGTATCACGATTTCTAAAGAATTATAATTTACGTTCAGTGGTTGAATTTTATAAGAGCCTTGGAGAAGATTTTTATCAGGATTTTTGTTCGATGATGGTATTTGATGCATTGATATGTAATGTAGATCGTCATTTAAATAATTTCGGTGTTCTTGTAGATAATAGAACAAACAAGATTAAATGCATGGCACCATTATTTGACCATGGAAATTGTATGATTAATAAACCGAAAGAAGATTTATATGAAAGTACTTATACTTTTGAAAAACATATAAATACTTTATATCCGACTTTATGGAATTCTTTTGAAAAAAATATAAAATATTTTATGAGCGAAAGACAAAGACAGGAATTAAGTAGAGTCCTGGGATTCGCATTGCCAAAACATGATAAATACAACGTGTCGGATGATAAATTAAATGTATTAAATCATGTGCTTCAGAATCGAGTAAAATCTACATTAGATAATAATGTTTTATAGTAAAAGATACAGATGTCCTTAGAAATTAAATCAGGGTGTAATTGATTTAATTGCTTTACACAGGGAAAATCAAATTCAATTTGTTGCGATTAAATATCAAATTAAGTGAGCTTAAGGCAACTTGCCTTAAATAAAGAGAGGGTAAAAATGAATTCAAGAAGACAAATGATTAAAGTAGGAATAATAGTTCTTGTTGTTGTTTTGTTAGGAATGATGTTAACACACTGTACAAATACAGCAGAAACTAAGAGCGTTAAATCGGATAAAACAGTAGAAAAGTCAAAGAAAAAAGTGAATGCTAAAAAGCCGGGAAAGAATAAATCTACAGATGTAGATAAGATGCCGGACCAGGAAGAAAAGAAAGAAGAAACCGCTAAAACAGATTCTTCTAACAAATCAAATACTTCAGAATCAAAGAAGGATAACACCGCTTCGACTACGAATACCAGCTCGAACAAGAACAATACAAGTTCTTCTAAACCTTCAAACAAAAGTAGCAATAACTCTGGCATACCAAAGCCATCGAATAACAGCGACTCAAATTCAGAAAGTTCAAAACCAGCCGAACATACACATAACTGGGTGGCTCAGTACAAGACTGTAAATGTGCCTGAAAAAGGTCATAACGAACAGGTGTTGGTGCAGGATGCCTATGATGAGCCTACATATGGATATGAGTACCATTCTTTTTGTAATACATGTGGATTGGATTTAACGGCAAATGGTATTAATGATGCTCAACATGTTAAACAACATATGTTAAATGGTGAAGGTGGTAGTACAACACAGAAACCAGTAGAAGTTCAAACTGGTACAATTCATCATGAAGCAGTCTACGAAACACAATATGTTGTCGATTCACCTGCAACTACAAAACGGGAATTGACTGGCTACAAGTGCAGTAGTTGTGGAAAGATAAAATGATTTTAATTAGAAAATTTAAATAATGTTTCCACAGTTTGAGAAAAAACTATGGATTATGTTAATGTATAGATATAAGTTAATTTAAAAATAATTTTTTGCAGAAAGGGAAAACATGGACAAGGAAGAAATAATTAAAGAAATGGAAATGGATTATGATCAATTAGTTCAATATTTATTAAATAAGTATGGTGGTTCTAAATATGATTATTTTGTAAATGAAAGTTGTAAAACAAAGAATAAAAAGGTAACTAGATCAAATGAGGGATTGCTTTGTCATCATATAGATGAAGATAAGGGTTATTGTTTGTGTAGTCCTGTTGCAGCTCAATGCTTTTCATTTGAATATCAAAAAAAAGAGCGTTTAGTTTATTGTAATTATATAGAACATTTGTTGTTACATATACTGATAGGGAAGAATTCGTATTGGAAAAGGCGTTCTACATTAGAAAGTACAACGGCTTTTAATCTTTTTATAACACCAGGAATGGGGTATATATGCTCAGATATAAATGGTCTTTTTGAAAAAAATGGTTCTTCTTTAAAATGGAAACAAAGGTGTTATCAAGAAATAAAAGACAATTTTGATGATTATATTTTTATACTAAATTCATTTATTGAGTATTTGTTCAATAATTATACTGGAAAGAAAGAATATATGAAATTGGATAGGGATAAATCAACCTTTAAAAGTCATAGGGATTTTGACTCTGAGATAGATCGGATGAAACGTACTCTTTCAAGCATTAGTCATATAGAGTTGAATCAGACTGTTTACGAACGATTGCTAGATTTCTAAATTCATTTTTTCAAGGGTAAGGGTAATATAATGATTCTGCCTTTTTTTCTATTGATTGTTAAATAAAAAAGAACAGATTATCAATTCATTCCAATTCCAAGTGTTGGATGATTTGAAATTTGCTCTGTTTAATTAAAATGATAAATAGAAATGCTATATATGTCAAACAAAATGGATTTAAGGCAGATTTCCTTAAGGTTGCCTTGTTGATATACTAAGGATACGAAGAAGGAAAGAAGGGATAACATGGAACAATCGAGTAAGTGGTTTAAAAATAATCCCAATGACAAAATATGGTGGCTAGATAATCCTAGAAGAAAGGGTGAATGGGTGTTTTCTTTTGATAAGAAAACAGAATTTAATATGTTCAGCGATTATCCACATGCATTGACATCAGAACAAAAGAAAATCTTTGATGAAGAAAATCCATATTGGAAGAACTTTTTCAAAGACAGAACATAAAAATATGTATTTTTAAAAGCGTTCACGTTTATGTGGGCGCTTTTTCAATGCCTGGATGATTAAATAATACATAAATTTAATATTCTGACATGAATAGTGTCAAATAAAGGTATAGCTTATTGGTGAAAGGACTATATATTGATAGCACCGGAATGTTTAAGGCAATTTGCCTTAATTATTTGGGGTAGGGGAGGATGAAATCATGGATCAAAAGATATTGAGAAAGTTTAAAAATGGTAAGTTGGATCAGATCAACAAACAGATGAGTGTTTCCAGAAATAAAATGGATGATCACATAACTCAAAGGGAAGTAGAGATAATGAATTATAAGATGGCTAATGAGATGCTTACCAGGTATTCATGTGATGAATTAATAGAGCATGCATTAGTAGATGCAGAATTTGATGAGAGCGATTGTTATGGATGTTTGCTGGCACTTAGCATATTGCAAAAAGCCAATGGAGATAAGGATACAGCGTTCAAGATGTTACGTGAGGATGCTGCAATTGTTGAAGCGTATTATGGACAAAAAATGGATGCTGAGCTTTTACGATTTAAAGCATTGTCTGAGATAGAAGGCCAATTAAAATGTTAAGGCAAGTTGCCTTAAGAATAATAAAGGGAAGGAAAAAGATATTATGAAACGTTTGTTTTCGATTTTACTTGCAGAAGTATTGTATTTGGTTGCGATAGTTTGTAGATGGTGTATTGTGATAACACATTTCGTTGCATATCTATATACCGGATTCTTTGTGTTTATGTTATTTTTACATTTTACAGGAATAGCCAGGGTGTTAGATCACTATACATCAACGGAGTATATAGTTAGTGTCGGAGCTATTATTGTATTTTTCTTATCTAGATCTATATTTGAATATTTAGGCGCAAAAGCTAGTAATGCTCATTATAGATTGTTGAATTATTAGAATTATACAGATTATATTATATTTATTGGATTATATAAGGCAGTTTTTCATTAGAATCTGTCTTTTGGTGATAAAATTAAGTTGTTATTTATTCTATATTTTATACTAGGGTGGTTGTTTAAATACTGGGGTTCGTTCTAGCACGGCTAAAGATCGATTTGGCTTTGTTGATGGAACTACACTATCGGGTATTTCTTCTTCCAGGAAGATAAATAAAAACAATAGTACAGGAGTTCGTGGTGTGCCTTTTGATAAGAAGCGTAATAAATGGGTTGCTCAGATTACATTTCGAAGAAAGAATCATTGCTTAGGGCGATTTGATGATAAAGAAGATGCTATTAATGCCAGGTTGGAAGGCGAAGAGCGTTTCTTTGGGAAGTACAGAAAGGATGGTAAATAATGGCTAAACAGTTTAATGTTGGGGATACAGTGTATTTTATTAGTTCATCTATTTTTGTTAGAAAGGCTACGGTAATACGTGCTGCAGCTGGCTTTGTTACTATTAAATTTGATACAAATAATGGTAATGATGGACCTTCCGGTATAAGAGTACGTGAATCAAAGGTGTATCATACAGAAAAGGAAGCGAATGATGTTGTCCAGGTCAATAAAAGTAGACAGCAAAACAGTCGAAAGCTATAATTAGTATTGCTATTCATCTTCCTAACAAATGTGGATAGTTGGCTATTCTATATATAATATGGAATAGCTTTTTTGCTTTTTAAATGCTATTGTTGAGATATGAAAACTTATAGTTCTTATGTTAATTTTTTATGTAGCCTAATGGCTATTGATATTCCGGATATTTGTTATTGTTTTAAAGAACAGTATTATGATGTGAATGGATTTGGTGTTGAACCATTTGAAATGGAATCACACTGTAAATCTCATTTGATACCAGATGAAAATAGGATATATATTAATCTTAATGAAATGTATGGAGAGAATGATATTTATTGTATATTGGCTCATGAAATACGACATTGTGCACAATACCAGGCTACAGAAGGGATTGGATTGGCTGATATTGCAATGCCGGAAACGATTTATGAATGGAAAAGAGAATTTAGTCGATATAATCCAGGTTGTAATAATGAATCTTGCCAGGAGGTAGAATTGGATGCCATGGCTTTTACATGGTTTATAGGTAAGGTATTATTAAATATAGATGTTGATCTAAGTTGTGATGAAGCATTGGTAGAACCGTATAAGCGGTACATCATAAGAAATTATTCATTAACAGAGATTAAAGAGCGTTTAGATTATTCCGGATTAGAGTTTGGTAGAAACCGCGCTTAATAGGTGTGGATTTTATTAAGGTATCTATTATAAGGTAATAAAAAGTTAAATGAGTGAAATATATTGTTTGGTACTAATTCACGGGAAAATATGTGAAGCATTAAGTGAAAAAAGTGATTTTTTGACTATGAAGAAGTGCTTTTTATTTGTCATGGAAATATATTACTTTTATAGTAAAATGCTTTATATAAAGAAAAAGAAGGGAATTATAAACTCATATTATACCAAGCTTATACCAAAAAAGAAAGATCGTTGACACAGCTTGAAATTGAAGGATTATTCAATAAAAGATATTGAATATTTCATTGAATATGTTTCAATTAAAACAATTAAAAAATCATAAGAATAAAATGAATTATTCAAAAAAAAGGCGGATTCAGTAAAAATGAATCTGCCTTTTTAAAAGCTATAGACAGAGAATCTAAGTTAAATTATAATGTGGCTAACATGAGAATGTTTTTTGCGCATGACTAAGGTTGAACTATAAACATGGAAGTGAGGTGCTTATTGTGTATACCGTAAAAGACTTGCTTGAATCAAGTAAAAATTTGCAGATTCGATTAATAGGTAAAAATCTCGGGGGGGGGTAGACAGAGAAATAAAAGGAATTAGAATTGTTGAAGAATTAGAAGAATTAGATATAAAGAAGTATATGGTTGGTGGAGAAATACTTATAACTAGTTTAAAGGTATTTGAAAAAATGAACGAAGAGATGTTTCTTTTTCATCTAGAAGAGTTAAATAAGAAAAAAATAAGTGGATTTATTATTAAACGAAATGAATCAATTCCATCTTACTTATTGGATACCTTATTTAAGTTTTGTGAAGAGAAGCATATTCCGGTTTTAGAAATATCTCAAAATCAAAATTATTTCGGAATTATAAAATATATATTAAGACAAATATATAATAAAGAGGCAGCGAACCGATTATATTTCGTTTTGATGCATGATATTTTCAGTGGCATTTTGTTGAATGAATCTAATTTAAATGTAGTGATTGAAAAAGTATTAATTCTACTTAATAAAATGTTAGACAATCCAGTCGCAATATATAGTAGTAACTATGATTGTTATGTATCGATTGAAGAAGAACCTGTAAGTTTTAATATTGAAAATGGGTTAAAAAGATATATACCGGAAGTACTTACTAAACATCAATATTTCATACAAAAAAGAGAATATGTAGAGTATATCAACAAAATACAATTGTTTGATGATCGATATTTTTATCTTGTGATCACTGAAAAAAACAATCAATTAAACGATATTGATTTTGCTGGTATGGAAGATGCGATTTTAACTTTGCAGTTTGTACTGATGCGCCTTTCTGCTGAGAAAGAATTAGATAAAAAATATCATAAGGATTTAGAATATCGCTTATTAGTTGGTACGTTATCGAGTGAAGAAGAGGATGAAGTTGCGAATATTCTTGAATTAAATGATACAGATGATCTTTGTGTTGTAACTTTTCGTCTACTTCCAAAAAATAAAAATGGAAGATTCACGAGTGAACAGTTAAGACAAACTGAAATCATAGAAAAGGAATTATTACGTGACTTACCGAAAAAGTACACGACGAGTAATACAAACCAAATTATTTATATTTACAAGAAAGATGAACAGATAAGTAATCTTCAATTTCGATTGCAACTTGAAGAATTCCAAAAGAGTGTTCAAAGTAATTTAGATAAACAAAATGCGAATGCCGAATTCGTAGTAGGAATCGGTAAAATTGTAAAAGGGTACCATGCATTAAAAAAATCGTTTTCTGATTCTAAAATAGCCTTGGATTATATTCGCGTCATTCGTAAAGTAATAGGTGACGAAAATAGATTTGTTGTTGACTGTTCTAAGCTAGGTTTTTTCCGCGTGTTTGCAGATATAAAAGATAAAGATAAATTGTTGTCTTATGTGCCAGAATCTTTACAAAAATTGTATGAATTCGATAAGCAAAAAAATGGAGAGCTTGTTGATACATTGGAATGCTTTCTAAATAATAAACAGAGTTTGAAACAAACTTCAAATAAATTATTTGTGCATTATAGAACGGTTTCGTATCGTTTAGAAAAGATTAAAGAAATATCCAACATGGATTTTGATAATCCAGCAGAAATTTTAGCAGTACGTAATGGGTTGATTATATATAGACTAATTGAAACAATGTAGAATCATATCGCTTGATATGGTTCTCTTTTTTTTGTGGTTAGAAATTAAAAACATTCTATTTGGAACACTTTTTACAATAAAATACCAAAATTCTTACATGTTTTTTGCATTATAATGAAAATCATGCAAGGTTATAATGGATAGGCAGTTATAAATACACAATTTTTTTAAAATAAACTAAGACTTTAATAGGTTTAGTTTATCTTTTTATCCATCGATTTTGAGATACAAAACTTGAAAATTTTATTGATGGTTAAATGAGCTGCAAAATAAGAATAATGTAAGGATTAAGTTAGTGAGTAGGGGGGAGTATAAAATGAGTAATCATAACAAAATGGCTGCCATTGCACTATCTTTGGGTGTTTCTTTAGGTACGATGGCACAAAGTCCAATTGTGTATGCCAAAACAATGGATGTAAAAGAGGTTGCTTCAACGACAGAAGCTAAAGAATATACGGTTTCAACAGATGAGGAATTAGCTAATGCGTTGGATGCGATCAAAGCACAAAGTGAACAGGAAGCAGTACTTACGTTAAAGGCAGATTTAAAAGTACCAACTCAAGATTATAAAGCATATTTTGGTGTTGCTGGAAAGCATATTGTAGTTAAAAGTGATGGCTTATTACATAAATTGTATTTTCCACAAGGTATTGGCATTTTAACAGGAGATTGTACTTTTGATGATGTGACAGTTTCAGGCTATAGATTATTTTGTGGTGGATATGCTACAGAATTTACGGAAAATAGTAAGATCCAATTATCTGAAACACTTTATGGAGGTGGATATAAGACTACAGTAAATAGTACGCATGTAGTTATTGCTGGAAATGGGTATATTAATCCTTCTTCTAGTAGCGGTTTGCATGATGTGATTGGAGGATCTTATCAAGGTTCTGTAAAGGGTGATACTTATTTGGAAATCACGGGAAACATTAAAATGCAGGGTGGTAACCATTTGAATCCCGGTTGCATGAAGGGCGACGGCAGCAGCGGCGATGGCAGGGATGTGTCCGATGTCTATGTCGGTGGCAATGCTACGTTGATTTATGATAATAAAAGTGAATCTACCCCTTACATTGAAGGTACATATGGTTGCGAAATGAAAGGAAATGTCACATTGGATGTTCGTGCTGGTAATGTCGATGGCATCGTTGGAACAGAAGAGCCGGTTGAAAAATCTATTATTCATGGCAATCTACATATCATTGCAGGAGCTCCTGAATACGAGAATACAGATAGCGCTTTGCGATTGGCTGGGAATTGGCCAATAGTTGGTGCTGGCAATAGCTTTGCAACCTATCCCGGCGTTAAGGGTAATTATACGGTAGGCGGCAACATTACGATCGACACCTATGAAAATGCATGGGCAT
>OLOM01001268.1_pt1 | contig 17372 bp, 14 predicted proteins | sample 1672531 | NCBI WGS metagenome assembly OLOM01 (sample SAMEA3136696, study PRJEB25190) | human gut metagenome | reverse complement strand
CTATGTCAAATAATCTTTTCATACTTTTAGGGTAAGAAAAACCTGAAGATAAAGACATTATCTTCATCTCCAGGTCTATGATAATTAATGATTAAAGTTCAGATACAATCTCTACAAAATTCTCTATTACATATTCCAAATCCTCGTCCGTCATCTTAGTATTCAACGGTAGAGTGATTTCATTGACAAACATATTATATGCATTAGGGAAATCCTTGATGTCGAAGCCCAATTTCTTATAGGCAGTCATCATGGGTAGTGGCTTGTAGTGAACATTCGTAGCAATGCCACGTTCCGCCATCTTTTCAATCACCTTGTTCGTTTCTTCTCGTGTTTTGCCCAACAGACGCACCAAGTACAAGTGACCCGATGAAGTATGCTCCTCGTCATAATGGTTCAGCACAGCCACGTTCAGTTCTTTCAAAGCCTCATCATAACGCTCAATCATCTTGCGTCTACGCTCCAACATACCCTTATAACGCTGCATCTGCACCAATCCGATAGCTGCCACAACATCCGTCATGTTACACTTATACCAAGTGCCGATGATGTCATACTCCCAAGCACCAAGTTTAGTCTTAGCCAGCGCATCCTTGTTCTGACCATGCAGACTCAACAGCTGTGCCTTACGATAAAGATTCTCATTCCATGTCTCTCCCTCTATCTCAGGCACACCACTAAACGTATTATCCACTTTCTTGTCCAGTTCCTTCACCACCTTCTCATTACCAAAAGGCAGGTTCCATGACAAAGCACCACCCTCAGCAGTAGTGAAGTTCTTCACAGCATGGAACGAAAAAGACGAGAAGTCAGCAATCGCTCCCACCATCTTTCCCTTGCGTGATGCACCAAAGGCATGTGCGGCATCACAGCAAATGGCAACACGTCCAAGCATCTTCTGCAAGTCGGTCTTAGGAGTAAACATCTCCTTCTTGCCTTCCACGATACTATACAGTCTGTCGTAGTCGCAAGGAATACCAGCCAAGTCAACTGGAATGATAGCCTTAGTATTAGGAGTGATAGCCTTCTCCACAGCCTCATAGTCCATTTCAAGGCAATCCTTCTGCACATCCACAAACACTAACTTGGCACCCACATGTTCCACAATAGAAGCACTTGCTGTATATGTATAGGCAGGCACAATCACCTCGTCGCCCTCACCAACGCCCAACAGTCTAAGAGCCATTTCGCCACAAGCAGTTTGCGAGTTAAGGCATACAGCCTTTTGCACACCCACAAACTCAGCAACTTCTTTCTCTAACTTTTTTGTGCGTGGTCCAGTTGTAATCCAACCAGACAAAATAGCATCACGCACTTCTGCAGCCTCAGCCTCCGTCATATCAGGCGGAGAGAAAGGCACATTACGCAATTTCATTGTCATAATATGATTATAAAATGTTTAATTGATTAAATTATTTATTTAGATAAGTTCAATTCTACTATCTTTATTGCTGAACTTCAGCACTTTACAGATGGGCAAGAAAATACTTCATCCAAACCTCCATAAGGTTTGAGTGTAAATAAAATTTATGAGTAATTCATGGATAATTTATGGAAATTCGTGTTTAAAAATGACACGATAGTCTATTGTAAAGGCGGTAAATATTATAATGTCTATTTACGATTCCACACACTCTTTTTTCCCCACTTCCAATTCACCCAAGAGCGAATTCTCAACAAGAATCCCATTAAGTGATTTTCTTTGCTATACACCAACTGATACTTCCAACGGTTCTTGAAGTATCGTTTTATCTTACTTGGCAAAGAATGTACATCCACAGATGTTGGATTTAGAATTTCAGCTAATATCCGTTCTTCTATATCCTTATACCTTGGCCAGTCTGGGAAACAATCAGAAGGAATACCAATATGGTCCATACATATTCCATTCAAGCAGCATAGGAATTTGAAATAACCTCCTTCAATAGCCAATGCCTTAATCTTCTCCCAATCTATCTGATTAGTATCAGAGTTAAGGTTTGCATTTTTCACCACCAAAGCATAGTCAACTATTTGCCTTAGATTAGCTCCACCATACACAAAGTGTCCAGCAAAATGTAAGGGTAAAAAAACAACATTAAACATTGTAGAAGGTAACCAACATCCAGATTCCTCATCAAGATGAAGATTACTTTCAAGGTCATCCTTTAAGAACTCTTCCACCTTCAATAGCGAGAGGTGTTCTTGCTCACAAATCATAGAATCGTGGTTCTCTACGTGAAAGCCATTAATGCTATATACACTATGCTTTTCCTCATTCTGTTTTACTTCAATGCCCTTCTCCTTTATCAGTTCATCAGCATACTGCCCTTTTCCACAGAAGTAAACATCCAAATCACCACTCCCTCGATGTTTAGGAATAGGATATAACTTCGACAGACCATATCCCTTCATCAACACCATCTTCAAGCCATGTTTAGAGAAGAAGGAAGCAAGTTCTTTTATGAACACCTTTTGACGTTCATACTCTTTCTCTAACGTCATCACACTGCCAATCCACTTTATCAATACATTTCGTGGTGGCATAGCCCCATTAGATTTTAATTTATCAAGAGCATCTAAACATAATCCAAGAACCGATTGCTGTCCTGCTATCCGCATCAGCTTAAACCAATCGTTTTCGGATAGTGAAGAAAATAAAGTTGAATCTGTAGGTTGAGTGTTTAGACTATAATGTAGGAGTAATAAAATACGTTTACGATTCATTTGTATCATTTCAATCTTCTTCCAGTGAAGAAACCTACTATCGTACCCCATCCATACGAGATATGCACACAGAAGAACATCAAGAACAATGGTAACAGATATTTCCAACCATGTTTTTTAGCTGCCATTACTGAAGCCAATAAGTCACATGCAAAATACAAGCACAAACAGGCTAATAATGCAAAGAAGAAAGGCAACCATACGAATGACAAAAAGACACCACATATAATACCTATTACGAACAATAGAGGCACAAGATGACGTAAACCTATAGATTCTCTGTCTACATAAAACAAATGACCGATAGATTCACCATTGGCATACATCTGCTTGCAAGATGTGCGTAAAGTGGGACGAGCATAATAAGAACTCACAATCTCAGGGTCAAAGTATACTTTATATCCAGCTTTGCGAATACGAGAATTGTATTCGTTATCTTCTGCACGAGGAAGATCTTCACGCATACCTCCTACATTATTAAACACAGTACGAGGGAATGCACCAAACGGAACAGAGTCAACATAGTCTGGTTTCATTCCTACACGAAAAGCAGAACCTCCTATACCAAAGCGAGAATAGTTCAAAATGGCATTAGTTTTCGCCCATAACGTTTCCTTAAAAGGCAGAATTATACAACGACCACCCACGTTGCCTCTTTCACTATCAGTTTCCAATCCTTTGATACACTTTTCTATATAATCATTATTATATAATGCGTGTGCATCCAAACGTACAATATAAGGTGCATCAGATGACTTCACACCGATATTAAAGGCTATTGATTGTATTCTACCTGGATTATTGAGGAATCGTATATTCTGATATTTACGTTTATACTCCTCCACTATATTCTTTGTTCTATCCTTACTTCCACCATCAACCACCATCACATCCATATCATTAAACGGATAAGACTGAGCAATAACGGAATCAAGACAACGGGCTATAAACTTCTCCTCGTTTAAGGTAGGGATAACTACTGCTACTTTATAATTCATATATCAACGTTTTCCTAATAATAATCTGATTTTATGCTGTAAACTCACTGGTATGGAACTCCAAATCAAGTATGACAATTTGAAATCGTGTTTCTGCCAATACTGATTAACTTCTGCCCAGTTCATTCTCTTTCTCCATTCAGAAAGGATAACACTACGTTTATCAGTATGCCTTGACGGATGATTCAGTGGCTCATTACCGTCTTTTATATCTTCATACGATACAGTATATTGCTCTATACCACAAGAGTTAATAACTGTTTTTCCTCTATCCGAATTGACTAAAAGACAGGATACACCTTTCTCAATATCTATTTTTTCTTTTAAATCTGCCCTTCTTCCTACAACGCCCCAAAAGTCACCAATAGTGATATCTGCACCACGTTCAGGTTTTGCATAAGGACATTCATAGCAGGAGTCTCTATAAGTCTCACCCTCGAGGAAATAAGTCATATACGAAGACAAACGATGATTTATCTTCTTTACACTACCGTTTTTATAGACTATCAAATTGTTGAAAGTCCAACCCTGGCCTTTATCCCTGAATAAGAAGTCCTTTATCGAGGCTTTATCGTAAAGTGCCAACGAGGAATGAAACATCTTAACATTAGGAACACCATGACAGATTACCTCAATAGTTAGCAGATTCTCATTACTCTTTGTATATCTCTTAACAGCAGCCACTTGGCAAGGAGTTCCTGAAAAGAGAACTTTTCTTCCTGACTTTAGAGCATCTTTTACCGATTTATAGATGCCATTTGTATCACTTTGAACATATTTCGACCCATACATTCTACGCAACTCTTTGACATCGTCTGTAAGAATATGACGTGGATTAAGGTCTGCATCGATAATACAACCTGCAACCATCCAGCCTTTAGAAATAAGATACTCTGCTATAGCTGCAAATACTCCACCAGACGATGACATTTTTATTTTATTCTTATCCGAACGAACAGCAGCAGAAGTTGATATTGGAGCTGTCGTTTCTGTCGGATGCACTATTACACATTGTTTTGAGCACAACCCACAATCAATGCAATTAGAATCGTCAATAATAGGTCTTTTATATCCAAGAGAATCCTCAGACATCGTTATGCATCCTTTTGGGCACACATTTTCGCATAACCCACAACCTGAACATTCTTTGCTTTCAAAATCTGTTACTCTTTGTTTTTCGAAAACCTTTTTCATTATAATGGTTTTATTTTTTTATTCCATCATTTTTTACGACAAGACATTACAGACTCTTGTAAATACCTCTTTGCTATTTCTCTTTCAGCAGTTAGTATCTCATCAGAATGTGTAAAGTCTAAGTTTATCTCTGTATTTGCTTCTTCACTTGGTTCATATCTCTCCATCAGTCCAATTTTCTTCAATAAAGAGATCACACGGCTACTCTGCGAATGTGCGGCACCATAATTTCTATCAAATACAAAGAAAGGAGTATGCAAGTTTATTGAGAAGGCTGTACCGTGAAAAGAGTCGGTAACAACAGCTACAGCATTATCTACCAAACTTAGAAACTCAAGTGGACCTGTTGGCACTACGTTTGTGGCATAACTCATATCCTCATGTTCATAAGGAATGGCAATAACGTCACATTGGTATTTCTTTTTGAGATTGTTTATACAACACTTTGCTTGTCGAGATGGAGCATCAAGGAAATATGCTAATATGTATTTATTATTTTGTTTCTGTATCTCAAGCTTTTTTCTCCATGTCTCTCCGTTCAGCAATAGTGTTGGATCAAGAAGATGTAGAGCTTCTCTACCACATAGTTCCTTTATTAACTTTACGGCACTATCCTCTCTAACAGAAAGATGTTTTACCTCTGAAATCCACTTTCTTAGTTTCTTCTCGTTATATTTTGCCACAAAGTCATGTCCCATACTTGTGGCAAATGATATACGTTTATCTTTTGGAGCAAATCTAAGATAATACATAGGGTCTACATAAAGCGTTGTTGGATTCCACAGTTGGTCACTACCTGCAACACAAGCAACAGAATCCTTTGCCTCCTTTTGCAACTCCGACCATCCCATTCTCTTCGGTTGTAGATATTTATCTTCAAAATCAGAGAATCTTTTTACTGAATCACCTATCAAGGTTTTCTGATATGAGCTTTTGTATGCTTTTAGAGTTTTTGTATCAACCGTAAGCAACGTTCTCCATAGTATCGTGAATAATTTACCCAATCTTATATCACGTCCTTTAACTATGCTTTTTCTTGCAACCAATTCACACTCACATCCCAATTCTTCTATTATGGATTTTGTTGCAAACGTCTGCAATGACGACCCGTAATTATAACCAGAAAAAAGGGTTGTTAATAATATCTTGTTCATCGTATATTTCTTTATAAATCCTCTAAAGTAATATCAGGAGCATAAGTTGTTTCTATTTTATTTCCATACAACAAGAAGCACATCAATATGTGCGAATTCTTTTAGATCAAACTCGGCATCATCCCAAAACTGATTGGCCCATTATTGTGTATGTTCTTTGGTTATCGGATTCCGTTATCATTACGATAATCCTTTATGGTTTCATAGATGTCTTCTATTAAGCTCTTCATTTTATAACTTTATTATGTTTGCATGCAAGTAAGGGCTTAACAGAGAGACTTATATCTGAATGTTAACGAAGCGTCCCTAATAATCTTGTTATAAAAAAAAACAACGAATATTTTTGAGGCTTTTTCAAATAAATTGAGATGTAGGCTCTTATCATACTCATTTTATTTGAAATTATCTCTCTTTTTGTCTTACCTCTTGTATAAGCACTATTATCTCTGTATCTACGGTAATAGGTAGCATCTTTAGATGTAAAAGCGACCTTCTTTATTTTATCTGATATTAAGAACATAAACAAGCTATCTTCTCCATTCTTAAATCTCACGTCGTACCTCCTATCATGTATGAAGCTCATTGGAATGAGCTTCATACATGGTCCGGAAAAATATTTCCGGACCATGGATGATAATTTTTTACATTTGTGTTTACAAATATAGTCATATGCTTTTGTTATACTATATGGCAATTGTTTTTCAATATGTCCATCATTGAAAGCATAAGGATAGCACAACGAAACAGTATCAGGAGTCGCCTTTTCATATAATTCTTTCAGATATGCAGTGGAAATAAGGTCATCATCATCAATGAACGTCACATATTCTCCCCTTGCATTATCAAGGGCTATATTGCGAGCATTAGAAACACCGCCCGTTTCTGTCTGAAAGAACTGTACGTTCAGATCTTTGTGTTTTGAAAGCCAATCTAATATTTGGGTATTATATGGCTCATTGCAACCATTTAAAACAAGCACAAGTTCATAATCTGACTTTGGTAATATTTGATTGTATATAGAATCAAGACACTCCCATAAATATACCTGAGGTTTATAAGTAGGAACTATAACTGAGATCTTCATATATCGTTTTTATTGATAAGATTGTATCATTTTGATTACACGTTCCATTTGGATTTTGGAATTCTTTTTTTCAATTATGAACCGTCTTCCTGATTCCGAACGTTTTTCACGAATATCCTTATCTAGGTGAATAACGTTAGAAATACATTCAGCAAATGCGTCTACACTTTCATCTTTTGGAGTATATACATAATCGTAATATTCTTCTGGAATGCCAGGCAAACGATTAATTATAACACTTCGCCCTGCAAGTAGATATTCCATTGTTTTTGATGGAAATGAATATCTTGTATATTTCCCTTCACTAGTACGAGGATTTACGAGAATTGTTGCTTTATGCTGCATCTCAAGAGCAGTCTTGCTATCCACTAGTCCGAAGAACTTTATACGCGAATCTTTTCTTGCCGCTTCTTTAATTGCTTCTTCTGAGTCTCCAGACCCGCATATCCACAATTCTGCATTTTTATCATGAACCATTCTGAAAGCATCAACAAGATTCATCACGCCAAATATCTTGCGAAGTGTTCCAGTATAGAGTATAACTTCCTTATTTGTTACTATTGGAACCTGTTTAATATCCATTGTTGAGACATCTACAATACCCTCCATTACTATGTGTTTGACTGGTTTGGAAACATAATCCATCATAGCCTCTGTTAGCAATACTAGGCCATTGCTGTTAGCAGTATACTCCATAACCTTGAAATCTCTTTTTGCTAATAGGTAAGCTTTAATAGGATTTTGTTTATCCATAGCTGTTACCATTGATGGTATATCTGGAATAATGACAGTTTTTGTGATACGTTTTTTTGTTTTCCTTTCTGCCATTCTAACAGCGTCAAACAATCTAATATCAGGAGTGTTAATTATAATATGCAAGTTATCTCCTACAAATGAGTTTGCAGCTTTTACAATCAAACGAGCGCATGAACGAGCTGCACATTTTTCTTTTATGCCCACAAGATTACAAAAACCCACTGAATCAATATGGGTATTTTTATAATCATAACTTTCCGGTTTCGTGTATAAATTCTTATTATTATGAGGATAAGAATAAACGCCTGGGATTGTAATACATTTCAAATCTATTCCTTCTTGTTGACAAAGTCCATTAAGTATTGACATCTCAAAGTTATGATTTGACATTCCCATTTTCACTTTACAATCTTCGTTTATTGTTCTCAATAAAGTTTGAGGGAAGAATTTTCCTAAATAAATGATATTCATATATTATAATATTTTTCTATATTCTTTTTGATGCAGAAATAACCATACTCCATATTAATATTAACAAAACGAAGAATAATAACGATCCTTCTATTACTGGTTCATCCATAGAATTTAGCATCATGGATAGATACACAGTTAATAATACAGACTTGAAAGGCGTAAGCTTTTGATGCATTGTTTTAAAAAAACATTTAATAGATACTAACGTTGCTGTAAAGAAAAAGACAAGTGAAATCCACCCTCCTACAGCAGCTAGGTCAAGCCATAAATTATGTGCGTATTTTAATCTTTTCCAACCAAATGGATGAGTTAAGATATTTGATAAGGCATCACTCCATAATACCGTTCGTCCACCATATTCAGAAGCATTAGTTGTTGCACTATCTTCTCGCATTGAATAAGCGTCTATAACATCCTTAGGTATAAGCCCAGATTTTATAATAACAAAAAAAACAATTAATAATAAAAGTGTTGTTATTATAAGTTTTGATGGTTTGAATCGCGTTGAATTGACAAATGAAAAAAGTATACATAATGCCAATAATACAAGCCCTGTACGATTTACAAGATGTATAATAATGAGAACCGAAATGATACAAATAGAAAAATATAAGATTTTTTTTAATATTTTCAATCTTGAGGAGAATAATATTGAAACAAAACCAATACCTGTTGAACCCATAAGCCCATATAAAGTAGCGGCAAGTGTTGTGTCTTCTTTTCCTATATCCGAGAGTAAGCGCCTGCTTTCATTAATAAAACCAACCAAGATCATATCTTGAATTGTCAGTAGTAATGCTGGCAATAAATAGCATAAAAAAGTACAAAAAAGAAAATTCAATCGTTGTCTGTCTTCTTGCATCCAATCCATAAGCCAACATCCAAATTTATAAAAAGAGATAGGTGCTATTAAGGTAGATAAAAATACAAAACCACTACCAGTTCCAACTGTTGCATATTGGTTTAGACAATAAAAGCACGAAAAAAGAAAAAGACAAAAGAAAGCCTTATCATTTTTAATATTTGTATTTATTAAAAAAAGATTAGCCAAGGAAAAAGTAAACAATAAATATATATTGTCTGGCCATAATGATGTTATCATTGTAGCAAAGAATAAAGCCAAAACAATATAATGCCTTATAGTTAATTTCATTACATTATACTATTAATGATGTTTTTATATATTGAAAGCAAAATACCACAGTTTAATTTTGAAGAATGTCGTTCTGCTGCTATAACATGCATATCAACCTGTTTCTCTGCATTTGCAAAAACCCTACATACCTTCTCCGCCAACATTTCCACTTCTTCAAAGCGATAAAGGTTTTCTTCATTTCCTTTCATCATATCTGGAATTCCACCTACATAACTTGCAATGCATGGAGTTCCAAGTATCTGTGCTTCACCAAGTGAATTAGGACTATTCTCAATAGTTGATGGACAAACAAACACATTCGTACGTAGATATTCTTGCTTCATTTGCTCTCCATTAAGGCTACCAGTAAATGTGACTTTATCTTCGAGAGCATTTTTATTTATCAGTCTCTTAATGTATCTTCCATATCCTGAGAGACGAAGCTTCTCTGATAAAGTACTCGATTTTGTAATATCGGCACCAGCAATTCTAATTGATGTGTCAGGGTAATGACGCAAGATAAAAGGCATAGCCTTAAGAACTTGATGCAATCCCTTTATCGGATACCCTGCTTGGCTTAAAAAAATGGAATGTTTATAACATTTATTGTAAATCCATCTACTACCATCATAGAAATCAGAACGTAAAGTTTCATTGCAAAAATGATATTCTGCATTAGGGTTTATAGCCCAAACTCTTGCTTTATCCCATGAGGTGCGACCAATTATGTGTTTAGCATTCTTTATCATCTCTATTTCATAAGCAGCTCTTTGCTTGAATTGTTTTTGTCCACTCAATATACTTCCTCTAATAATATCTCTAAAGGTCAGATTTCTATATATGTCCTTTTTAGTCATTCCGTAGTGGTAGTAGTAGTAGGCAGAAGTAAGACCTTGAATAGAAATAACAACATTGTCACAACCACATGCACTCATATAGGCATATCCATGTGAACACTCTGTTCCATGAATGTGAACGACATCTGGATTAACATCGTTATTCACTTGCTGCCAATATTTGCAATATTCCATATTAAAATTCATATTGCCTTTTCCCATCGGAAGGATATAATATAGTATATCATGCCCTTCCAATTTAGTAAGTTTATGAACCTTTGTTGAAACTGAGGCAACAGTTAGTTTTACTTCCTTATTCTGTAACAAAGCATTCGCCGCTCCAAGCATCCAACCACCAGTTGCTTTAAGTTCACCCGCTCCATTCAAAAGTTGTTCTGCCTCAGGAAATAATATATTAGTAATCCAAAGAATTTTCATTGTCTTTATTTTCTTATTATCTTTTTATTATGTGTCGGTATTAAAAATAATAGTAGATTTATTATACTTAATATCACAAATGATAGTACAGTCATTATTGCTCCACCACTATAAGAATATTGGTGAACAAATATTGGCATAATTAAGACAATAGCTATACTGCCTAAAATCGTAGTTATTAGATAAAAATGGGGCTTACCTCTTGCTATTGAATAATCATTAATAATATAATAGATTGAATTTGTTAAACTGACTAAAGCAAAAATCCTCGCATACGGAACAGATTCCATATATTTTCCTGCGGTCAATAACATAACTACAAATGGACAAAGTATAATAAATACTAAGACTACAGAGAATGTCAGTCCCCAACGTATCGCCACAACTCTGGCTAATTTCTTTTTGTTATTACTTATGATAGCCTCATAAGTATCCGGTTGGAATGTAGAGCTTATAGAGTTGGTAAATACTCCGAGATATGCAGCAATACTCGTTCCGACACAATAATAGCCAAACTCTGTAGTATTTCCAATACTCTCAAGAACCGATTTATCATAACCATTAGAATAATATCCAAGTGCAGCCCCTAATGCAAGAGGCCAACAAAATTGAAGGACAGGCCATAATTCGGACCTTGATGTTTCTATCTTCCAAATGTCTGAATGTTTTACGAGAATATAAATAAAAATACAAATTTCAACAAGTAAAGGTGCTAACAGTTTTCCAAAAGCTCCCCATTTAATGAAAACAACAAATAGCAACGTGCAACATACTACAACAATTCCCCTTGTCACAGAAATATTCATATACTCTTTACTTTTTCTTTGCATCTTATAATCTGCTAATTCCAAGTTATAGATGCCGGTAAACGGAATAGTCATTACAGACATATACAAGTATGGGAAAGTAGCCAATGAAGTGTCTGAGATATATTTAACATATATCAATAGTCCCACAAGACACAATATAGACACGCCAAACGAGAAGAAAATTAAAGCTTTAAATAAAACTGCATACAAATGTCTCCTTCCTTCTTCGTCAAGTTCAAAATAGCGTTTGTTATAATAATGAATCATATAAAAAGCTATTATCGGAGATATAAGAGTGCTAAACGACGTAAAATATCCTGTTATTGCAAAATCCTCTGGATCCATATTCAACGACACCAATGGATTTATCAGAAGATTAAGAATTAATGGTATCAATGATGCACTGAAATAACGAGATATTTGTTTGCCGTAATCTAAAATTTGTTTGAGTTCCATGTATTTATCTATAACCTAAATATTTATACAATTTTACATTATGCATCTGCTGAAGTAAGAGTTTACCTATCCATACTACTATTAAAATAAGGAAGAAAATAAGTGGAACTTTCAGATATTCAAACCATGCTCCAAAGATTATTTGACCGTGTCTATTAAGAATACTAGCAGGTACAAGATGAACCAAATATATTACATACGATAGTTTCCTACTTCTTCACCGTATTTTATATGATAAGCTATTCTGTAGAGAACAACAAATGAACAAATAGAAACAACAACAGAGTAAAGAGAAAAGTAGGATGGAGTTTCGCTCCACGCACAAAGGCTTATTATACAAACAGCCAATGACATTAAAAACAACTTAACACTTAAAAGTTCAATGTTATTTTGACGTATGATACGACCAGTCTGAAAATAAACATAGAAATTAAACGGATTGGTATAAGCCGTAAAGTATTCATTATATGGAATAATATTTTTTGCTGTCAAATATATAGACATCAAACTTATTAGCAAAAGTATGTAATAGTATCTATCAAAGCACCTGGAAAGGATTTTGCACCAGAAAAGCACTGGCACAAAATACAACCAACTACCACAACCATAAATCCATTTTAGAACATCCAAGACTTGTACATGAAGACTCAACAATGATATATAATTGGCAAGGAAATAACTTATAAGTCCCCAAATCAAAACAGGAACAAACAAATTTCTTGCAGTCTTTATTAGATTCGTTGAATTGTTATAGTCGAAGAAACCTGAGAGTATCAGAAAGGAGGGAACACCTAACATCCCTAAGAGGTTATAAATATAGGATATCCATTCATATGGCCCATTATATGGTACATGAGCGAAGAAGACTGTAAAAATAGCAATACCTTTTAGTCTCCATATTAAGTCTGATTTTTCTTTTTCTATCTTTTGCATACTAAATTCTTTCAGCCTTACTACAGGGACCATTTTTAGGTATTAATGCACTGTTCTTTGTTGTAAGTGCTTCAACTAACTCAAAAAAGCTTTTCGATGCGTTTTTCGGTGACCATACACTTCTCATTGTTAGAATAGCATTCTTTGCTATTTCTATTCTTCTTGAAGGATTATCCAAAAGATAAGTAACATTCTTTTCTAACGAATCAATATCTTCAGATTTAAAGATTAATCCATTTTTACCATTTTGTATCAAAAAAGGCACAGAACCAATTAAGTTACTTGCTACAACAGCACAGCCATTGCTCATTGATTCGTTTAATACGGCTCCCCAACCTTCATTTCTATCACTCGTGAAGAGAAAAATTTCATGCTGTCTCATCTGATTTAAAATATCTTCATTAGGAAGATTACCACAAAAAGACACCTTATCATCCACTGCTAAGTTTTGGGCTAATTGCATAGTTGCATTCAATTCTTCACCTGAACCATACATATCAATGTGAAAGTTATAACCTTTATCCTTTAAACGCTTTGCTAACATCACTGGTAATTCTGGATGCTTCCAGCGAAGAAAGCGTGCACACCACATTATATGTGGTGTGCTTTCTTCGCTGGAAGCATCCAGTTTTTTACATGCTTCAAGCGGAAATTCATCCACACGAGTAAAATAACCCCATTTAAAAACTTTTCCAAAGTATGCTCCTATAGAATTAACATCACGGCAAGTATAAGCGCTTGCTGCCAACATATAGAGAGGTTTATTCCAATGGATAATATGGCATTTAAAATAATTAATCCACGCTTTTGGCCCAGAGAGATACCATCTACGATCTTTAAACCACCGTTCTGAATACCTAAAAGTTATCTTTCCTTCTTTTATTCTATTTGTTACATAATATTCTGGAGCAGAACCAATAATGACAACATCTGCTTCATCTGCAAGCTTTTGAGCATATTTCAATGTCTCATCACTTTCATAAGCATGTATAATATATGGTCTATTTATGGTTGGATCATATCCTCCTTTTATTAACCATTCAGGCATTGGCTCTGTACTGATATACTTATAATCATCACCCAATAAGTTGTAGAACTCATCTGCAACTGGTGTTTGATGATGATGTACAAGATTTGTCACAAATACTAATTTCATATTCTATTTATATTATGCTTTATTTTGATCGCTTCAAGAAATTTGCGCTATTACAGTTTACTTTCTTGAATTTATTTCATAATCTTTACGGGATTGATAGTTTGTATTTATATATTTCTTATTAAAAATTGCGCATGACTAATTGATAAACACTAGGATATTTCTTTGTGTTTTTCAATTAGTAAAGTATTGCAATTATTCTAATTTGTAGCTGCTGGTGGTATCGAACCACATTCTTTACAGAACAACCTGTACAACAGCTTCCATTTTTTAGAATTTGCGCCAAACCATTTTATTGACTATACCAACGTATGACTGTATGATTTTCACAACCTTAGTCGATACATTCTCATCAACATAATCAGGCACTGGAATACCATGCTGACCGTCACGGCAAAGCTCAACGGCAGTATCTACAGCCTGGAGCAAAGACTTCTCGTCTATACCTGCAATGATAAAGTCGCCCTTGTCGATAGCCTCAGGACGCTCTGTAGATGTACGGATGCAGATAGCAGGAAAAGGATGACCTACAGAGGTAAAGAAGCTACTCTCCTCAGGAAGTGTACCTGAGTCAGATACCACAGCAAAGGCATTCATCTGAAGACAGTTGTAGTCGTGGAAGCCAAGAGGCTCATGCTGGATTACACGTGAATCAAGTTGGAAGCCAGATGCTGCAAGACGGTTGCGTGAGCGTGGATGACAGCTGTAGAGGATTGGCATGTCGTACTTTTCTGCCATCTTGTTGATAGCAGAGAAAAGAGACATAAAGTTCTTCTCTGTGTCGATGTTCTCCTCACGGTGAGCGGAAAGGAGGATATACTTGCCCTTCTCCAAACCAAGACGCTGGTGAACATCACTTGCCTCAATCTCAGCAAGGTTGTTATGGAGAACTTCTGCCATAGGTGAACCAGTAACGTAAGTGCGTTCCTTAGGCAAACCACAGTCAGCAAGGTAGCGACGAGCGTGCTCTGAGTATGCCATGTTAACATCAGAGATGATGTCTACAATACGTCGGTTGGTCTCTTCTGGAAGACATTCGTCTTTGCAGCGATTGCCGGCCTCCATGTGGAAGATTGGGATATGTAGACGCTTAGCTCCGATAACGCTAAGACATGAATTGGTATCGCCAAGAACCAATACTCCGTCTGGCTTTGTCTGGGCGAAGAGCTTGTAAGAGCAGTTGATAATATTGCCGCATGTGGCGCCAAGGTCATCACCTACTGCATCCATATATACCTCAGGCTCGGCTAACTTCAAGTCCTTGAAGAAGATACCGTTGAGGTTATAATCGTAGTTCTGGCCTGTATGGGCGAGAATTACATCAAAATACTGACGACATTTGTTGATAACGGCGGCGAGACGGATAATCTCGGGGCGTGTGCCGACAACGATAATGAGCTTTAACTTGCCGTTGTCTTGGAACTTTATGTCGGAATAATCAAATTTGGGTTGCTTGTCCATTTTATAAATTCATTTTTTGTTTTATTTTTTCTATAGCATTCACTCTCTCTGAAAAGATTTGACCATCTCTTATATACCAAGCATCCATCGGTTTTATTATCTTAGCAGGTGCGCCTGCTATCATTATATTACCATCAACAAATGATTTATTTACAACAGAGTTTGCACCTACAGATATATTTTTCCCTAAAGTTACCTTTGATGTTATTTTTGCACCTGTTGAAAGATATAAAGCATCACCTATATTCTTTCCGTTGTCTGATATACAAGTTGATGTATGAAGAACACAATAATTTCCACATTTATTGCTTCCACCTACTACGATTGTGCCATAATGAGGAATTACCAATCCGTATCCAAAAGCATTGTATCCAATAGATATTCCAAGTTTCTTTCCTAACTTGTTATATCTTATTATATAATAGATGTATTTTACCCCCCCCGAATGGCTATAATATTGACATTTTCGCATCAATTTTAAAAACAAAAGAATATCATCTTTAAAAAATAACCTTTTAATACGTTCCTTAAATGGAAGCTTGAAATATCCTCTATTCATCATGATGTCAGCCATGATATAAAAAGACAATTCTCTTTTAGACTTTATCATAATATGTATCGGGCTTATTAGGGTCGAATATCTCGTTACAGTACATTACTGTCACCAAGTCTTCGGTGTCGGAGAGGTTTACGATGTTGTGTGTGTAACCAGGAAGCATGATGACAGACTGGATTTTGTCGCCACTTACTTCATAGTTCAACACCTCGTCTGTGCCTTCCTTGCGGAGCTGAATAAGTCCATGACCTGCTACAACAATAAACTGTTCCCACTTGGTGTTATGCCAATGCTCTCCTTTTGTGATACCAGGCTTAGAGATGTTGATGCTTATCTGACCACAATTAAGTGTGTGTACTAATTCTGTGAATGAGCCACGTTGGTCAACATTCATCTTCAAGTCGAAAATAGCCTTGTCTTTGGGCAAATAGCTAAGGAATGTGCTATATAGACGCTTAGCGAATGAGTCTGCTGGTATTTCCGGAATCATCAATGTCTTGGGCATGTCGGCAAACTTGTGGAGTTGGTTTACTATTTCTCCAAGGGTGGCTTTGTGGGTGATGGGGCAATAGCAATACTTGCCTTCTGCTGATGGAAGTACTTCTAAACCTTCAAACTCACAATGATGTTCTTCGCCTTTTAAAGCGTGAATCATTTCGTCTACCAAGTCATCGATGTAGAGTAGTTCGAGTTCTACACTTGGATCGTTGACGGTAATGGGGAGGTCGTTGGCTATGTTATTGCAGAATGTGGCTACTGCACTGTTATAGTTGGGACGACACCATTTGCCATACAGGTTGGGAAAACGGTAAACTAACACCTTGGCTCCAGTTTCCTTGCCATACTCAAGGAACAAATCCTCGCCAGCCTTTTTGCTACGACCATACTCACTATTACCAAATCGTCCTGTCAAAGATGCTTGCTGTGAACTGGAGAGCATCACGGGGCAGTTATTCTTATGCGACTTTAATGTGTCGAGCAAGGTAGAGGCAAAACCGAAGTTACCTTTCATAAACTCGTCATTGTCTTTGGGGCGGTTCACGCCAGCAAGGTTGAACACGAAGTCACACTCCTTGCACCACTGGTCAAGTTGCTCGGAAGTAGAATCGAGGTCGTATTCGAAGACATCCTCTATCTGTAGGTCTCCGTAGCAACGAGCCTTACCGTCTTTTATATTATTGAGTTGAGCGCAAAGGTTCTTTCCAACAAACCCCTTGGCACCAGTT
>OLOM01001255.1_pt1 | contig 17484 bp, 14 predicted proteins | sample 1672531 | NCBI WGS metagenome assembly OLOM01 (sample SAMEA3136696, study PRJEB25190) | human gut metagenome | reverse complement strand
CCATTACCCATGGAAGTGTCTTCCCTTCATCAATATATCTTTTTACTTCTTTTGATAACGTATCTGTGATTTCAACATCATCATAATTGTTGAATGCCGGAACAAAACCAAAGTCATTTACAACGATCTGTTTACCTTCGTCAGACTGAAACAGCCATTTTAAGAATTCTTTAGATGCTTCTTTTTCTTTATCACCTGACTGGCTGTTTATACACCAATAAATGGAGATTCCTGTAGGAATGCAATCTTCTTTTACCCCTTTCAACGGAATCGGAAGAATTCCCATTTTATTTGCCACCTCTTCATCAATTCCACTCAATTCTGGTCCAATCCAATTTCCCTGCTGTACAACCGCAACTCGTTCGATAGCAAGACCTCCTCCGATTTCACTTGAATAATCCACTGCATTTAGTTTGGAAAGATCATCTTTTGATGTAGTATACTTTGTTTCCAAATCAAGAAGAGCCTTTAATGAATCTGCATATTTCAAGCCAAGTTGATCTGAATTTCTTAATTCTGTTGCACTTGAATACTCACATGCCAAAGGCGCATTCAACGTATGAAGTCCTGGAATCCAAGTTTCCTTTGCAGCATATTCTTCAACAGCTTCAAGCTGTGGATACTTGTCCTTTAACTTTCCAGAATCAATCTGATTCTGAAGATCAGCAAACGCCTTATCTATCGCATCATAGCTTGTCAATGTAGAGGCATCGATTCCCGCATCTTTAAAAATTTCTTTATTATAAACTAATCCGTATCCTTCTACACTAACCGGTATTCCATAAACTTTTCCATCCAGTGTTACATCATCCAAACTTCCATCTACTGCGTTTTTCAACCATTCCTGATCACTTAAATCTTCTACATAATCTGTCATGTTTGTAATATTATCACCTAGTGCATAGATATCAACAGAATCATCACTGATTAACTTTGCTTTTAAATTTGTGTTGTAATCATTTCCCTGAATACTCTCTACATTTATTGTTACATTTGGATTTTCTTCTGTATACTTATCAGCGGCTTCCTGAAGCTGACTTGAAATCTCTGATTTGTTCTGATACAGATTGATTGTAACCTTATCTCCACTGTCACCGCCTTTGCTACTTCCGCATCCTGTCACCATTCCAAGAACCATTGTTCCGCACAAGATCACACTCACTACTTTTCTCTTCATTTTTGTTTCCTCCTTTTATGTGTTTAATTGTAATAAATAACTCTCGCTTCATATGCTTTCAGTAAAACTGTTTTCTCATCTTCTATGCAATTATTCAAATCAATCAATTTATCATAATTTGAAATTAAAGTTATACCTTTACGTCCAAAAAATTCATCTGGTAATTCAACAAGCTGTTCCTCTTCTGAAAAACTGCATAATACAAGTAATTTTTCTTTTCCAAGTTCGCGAATATAACAGTAATTTTTCTCACTTTCCTCATAAAGAGGATGAAAATCTCCATATACGATTATTGGATAATTTTTTCTTAGTTGAATCAATTTTTTATAATAACTATAAATTGATTCCGCATCATTCATCTGATTTTTCACATTGATAGTCTTATAATTAGGGTTAATTGTAAACCAACATCCTGCATCACCAAACCCTGCATACTCACTATCATCCCACTGCATCGCAGTTCTCGCATTATCTCTACTCTTCTTCTGCACGCATTTGAACATATATTCAGGATCTTCTCCCATCCCTTCTGTTCTCTGATAATATGAAGTAAGAGATTCAATGTCCTCATAATCTTCTATCTTCTCTAGATAGTCATTTGTCATTCCAATTTCTTCACCTTGATAAATATATGGAGTTCCTTGCATCATATGAAGACAAGTACCTAACATCTTAGCTGATTTTTCCCAATATTCTTGATCATTTCCAAACCTTGATACAACTCTTGGCTGATCATGATTATTCCAGTACAAACTATTCCAAGCATTTCCTTGCAATCCCATTTGCCATCTGTTCATAATAGATTTTAACTTACTCAATTTGAATCTTTCTGCTGACCATTTCGAATTCGAACCATTATCGACATTCATATGTTCAAAAGTAAAAATCATATTCAACTCATGTTCTTTAAATCCTGAATATTTTTTTCCATCTTCTACCGTTGTTTCCAACGTTTCGCCGACTGTAATCATCGGATATTTGGAAAATACTTTTTCATTTAATTCTTTTATATAAATATGAGCTTGTGGCATATTGTGAGTAAATGGAATCATGTCCCCATATAACTCGCCTTCCTGCTTTTTACCATCTGGGAATTTTTGATCCTTTCCAATCAGATTAATAACATCCAACCGAAAACCATCCACACCCTTTTGCATCCACCAGTTCATCATCTGCTCTACTTCATGTCGGACATTTGGATTCTCCCAGTTTAAATCTGGCTGCTCCTTGGCAAACATATGCAAGTAATACATCTTTCTTGCTTCACAGTATTCCCAGGCCGATCCACCGAAAAAAGAACCCCAGTTATTCGGAGGACCACCATCTTTTCCTTTTCTCCAGATATAAAAATCAGCATAAGGATTATCTTCATCTGGCTGACAGCTTTTTTTAAACCATTCGTGTTGATTAGATGTATGATTTACTACGATATCCATCATCAGTTTCAGATCTCGTTTATGCATCTCTCTAATCAGACATTCCAAGTCCTCCATGGTTCCGAACTCTTCCATCACACTCTTATAATCACTGATATCATATCCATTATCTACATTCGGTGATTTATATACCGGAGATAGCCAAACTACATCTACGCCTAGATCCTTTAAGTAATCTAATTTTTCTATGATTCCCGGAATATCTCCAATTTTATCTCCATTACTATCTTTGAAACTTCGTGGATAAATTTGATAAATTACCGCTTCTTTCCACCATTCCTTCTGCATTTAATTCTTCCTCCAGTTCTCTTACTTACCAACTCCGGCTGTAATTCCTTTTACAATATGTTTTTGGCAACTCAGGTAAAAGATCACAATTGGAATCATACAAAGTACAAGTGCTGCTGTCGCCAAATCCCATTTTTTTGTAAATTGACCAAAGAAGAGATATGTTCGCAATGGTAATGTCTGCATTCCATTTTTATTAATAATCAGTGATGGAAGCAGAAAGTCATTCCAAATCCACATTACATTGATCACTGCAACAGTCGCCATAATTCCTTTTAACAAAGGCAGTACAATCAAGAAAAATGTTTGAAACATATTACATCCATCGATTGTTGCCGCTTCTTCCAATTCAACTGGGATATTTTTAATAAAACCATGAAAGAGGACAATTGACATGCTACATCCAAAACCTATATACATAAAAATCAATCCTGGTCTATTCATTAAATGTAATTTACTCATCACATCAACAAGTGGAAGCATTACACATTGAAATGGAATCAAAAGTGCTGCTGAAAATACAAGGAATAATACTTTGCTTACTTTTGTTTTGTAGCGGACCATCACCCATGCTGCCATAGATGATACTAACAAAATCAGTACTGTTGCAACGCAGGTAATTACCAGTGAATTTATCAACGAATGAAGAAAATCCATTTTTTCAAACGCTTTTAGATAATTTTGAAATGAGAAATGTTTTGGCAAAGCTAAAATATCAATATATATTTCCTGTAATGTCTTAAAAGAACTGTTTACAAGAATCAATATTGGTGCCACAAAAATAATAGCAAGTAATATTCCTATAATTGTAAGAAACATCTTATTTATTGATTTTTTCTTTTGCATTATGCCTCTACCTCCTTTTTCTTTGTAATTGTAAGCTGAATAATGGAAATTACCATTACCACAATCATAAAGATAACTGCTTTTGACTGTGCTAATCCAAATCTATTTTCACCAAATGCTGTATTATAAATATTCAAAGCTAACATTTGAGTACTATTTACTGGTCCTCCTCCTGTCAGAGAAATATTCTGATCAAATAACTTGAATGCATTTGAAATTGACAAGAACAATCCGATTGTAAACGCTGGCATCATCAATGGTAAAATAATCGATTTTAATTTATTCCAACCAATTGCCCCATCAATTTGAGCCGCCTCTAAAACTGAATCTGGTATATTCTGGATCTGAGCTATATAAATCATCATCATATATCCGGATAACTGCCATGTCACAACAATTAATAATCCTATAAATCCTGTTTTCTGATTCGTCAACCAGCCTTGAAACCAGCCTATTTGTAATTTCTCTCCGATTGCTTCAAATACTTGAACAAAAATAAACTGCCATGTAAATCCTAATAAAATTCCACCTATCAAGTTCGGCATAAAAAAGATTCCTCTTAATAGATTTGATCCCTTAATTTTTTGTGTTACCAGCATTGCTAAAGCAAATCCAATTACATTGACTGTAATCACCGCACAAATCGAAAAAAGAAACGTAAACAAAAACGCATTTCTAAATTGCGTGTCATTTGTGAGTGTAGTTATATAATTACCCAAACCCACAAAATTCTTTGTCTTTCCGACTCCATTCCAATCTGTAAATGAATAACCAATTCCCATAATTGTCGGAATAATTTGAACTACTATAAATGCAAATAATGCTGGACATATAAATATCCAAAAACCCCTTTTTGATTTTTTCATCTCATTACCTCCTACTCTTCAGAAGATTCTTCTCTTTACATTTCATACTATAACAACTTCATAATTATTTTTCAATGGTTTTATATAAAACCTACTTTATACACAAGGCTATTCCCCGCTTTTTGTGTACATTTTATATAAAACCTTTTTTTTACTATTCATCTTTATTTTTGTTTTACTTATTTTCATTACCGAGAAAAATATCTAAAAAAAGCCTCTGTCTGAACAAATAGTTTTAACTCATCTATTTATTCAGTCAAAGACCTTGATTCTTTCATCTACACTTATACAGAATTTCCTTTGATCAATGTAACTGGCTGTTTCACATCCAGTCCACTTTTTAATCGATTTTCAAGAATATCTATCATTATTTTTACAGCTGTTTTTCCTTTTTCTGTCACATCCTGATATACCGTTGTCAGTCTTGGATAGCAATATTTTCCTAATATATTTCCATCAAACCCTGCAATTCCAAGCTCATCTGGAATTATAACACCTTGCTTTTGAAAATAATGGATTGCTTCAACTGCAAACATATCTGACAAGAAAAATAACGCTGTCTTTTTTCCGATAAATTTCATCATCATCTGATAATTTTTATTTCTATCTTGTTCAGTTTCATTAAGTGAAATAAAATCATTTGTCAGATAGCTTTTTCCTGCTTCCTCCCATGCCTTTCGATATCCCATCCAGCGTTCATGATCCACACCGGCATTCTTTCTTGCGCAGACATAAATTTTCTCATATCCTTTTTCTAAAAGATATTTGGTCATTATATAACCACCATTTTCATCTTGAAGACCTACATTAACATAATCTTCTGCCTCTTTATCAATTAAATCAATTGCAACTATCGGTTTGTTTATCAATGTTTTCAATTTAATATAGTTATGATATTTAAATGTAATCGCAATCAATCCGTCTACATTCCAAGCTAATGACATATGAAAGATTTCTTCCAAATCTTCCGCCGCATATAGCATCATGTAATATCCTTCTTTTCTAAGAGATTCTTCCAACGCACCAATAACATGACTGTAAAAAGTATCTGAAATAACTGTATTCTCATAATAACGAGATGTATGAATTACCACTCCAATAATCTTAGAACTGTTATTTTTCAAAGCGCTCAGTCCCATTTTCGGTACATAGTGATATTCATCTAGCAAAGCCTGTATTTTTTCCATATTCGCTTTCGATACTTTTTTTACATTTCCATGAAGTACATTATAGACTGTTGTCATACTAACTCCAGCCATCTCTGCAATTTCTTTTATGGTAGTCATAATAAATATCCATTTCTTTCTTACTGTTTTAATACAACTTTACTCAAAATCCAAACTACTGTCAAGTGCCACACTAATAACTCCACATCAGATTTTAATAGTGGTTACTGTTCAGAGGTCAATGTCATTTAGTTATGGTACACGGTTAAATTCTAATTATAGATGTAACTAAAATTTTTATCTTTAAGTACTCGCTATTGAGCGTTTACGAGTCCTCTGCTGTATGCTGAATTAGCTTGTAAGCTCAATGGATTACAGGAATATGTGGATGCTATGAATGAATTTAATTAATATTAGCTATTTTATCATTATCACAAGCTGATTTAGTAATGTTTTGCCCGAACTGATAAAAACTTTTCGTCGCTTTTCCAATGAAAAAAGCGACGAATTATTTTAATCTATATAACTTACCTTTCCACTATCAATGCCTTTCCCAATCTTCACTATTATCCCTGCCATAAAACAAAGTCTATCATATACTCATTATCATTAACCCAATATGTTATTACCTGTAATAAGGTATGAACTTTTTGTTTTTCAAAAACTACAGGTAACAGTTCTTCAGATGGTACCTGTTTCCCCTGCTCCGTTGCTGTAAATACTATAGCATATCCTTTCTGTACATTACGTAATGTACCTACCAAATTAAACTTCTTGGTTTTTGCAATTAAAAGTGCTTTTTCTGTTCTTTCAACAAAACATTTAATTTCGTCACGGAACAAATGTGCCAAAAATTTTATTACCTCGTAGCACCCATTAATTTTCGATTCCATTTGCTTATGCTCATATAAAACTGATACATATTGCCTAAAAAGTTCATAATACATCTATCTTCGTATATCGCATTTTCTCCATACTTCTCATATAAATATTGCTGTACTAAATTTTCATTCATCTGTGGTTTACTTAAAACAAATCCGTTATTAGTTTCTGTAATCAGCAAATTAATCGGTCAATTCTTCTTATAAAACGCTTCCCTCCACTTGAGATATCCAATGATTTCAATCGGGGACAACAACTGCTTGCACATAAGTTTGAAATCATCTATTGACATACAATTAACTGCCAAGCCGTCATTAGTGTGATTTCGAAGTAAATGTTCATATTCAGATATACTATTATTCTCAAAAACCACTAATGGAACAACCTCTGCACTCGGATTAATTATTGTTTTCTTTCCCCTAGCATTTATAAAAGAGACTTTTTCACTAGTAATATATGAAATCGTATCCTTTATCTGTTCTTTAGCCTTTTTGCATTTCTTTTTCAGCCACTTCTCTTCTATATTTTTGTCCTGCGTCCTATCCTTTTTATTCCGCTCCTTTAGTTGAATCGCAAGAATAATATCTTCGAGATTTATTATCAAATCTGCTAACTCTATTTCTGTTCCACCTATAGGAGTAAATTTTAAATCTGCATACACAAGTTCTTTATAAAAATAATTTTCCGAAAAAGAACCCAACAGCTTTTCTGAATTTGTCACTTATCCACCACCTATCTATTATCGGCAAGCCATCATCTATCAGCATTTCATATTTAGAAATAATAACACTGAAATTTTTTAATCCACAGGCTTAATATATCTTCTTCTTTTTGTTGTTCCAGTACAAGCCAATAACTCCTTATCCACTAATTCGTTTAATAATTGTCTTGTCCTAGGCCCTTTTAAACCTATCCTTTCTGCCACCTGTTTCGTACTATATTCAATACCAGCCTCCATAATAGCTAAAATCTGCTGATATCTTTCTGATAAATCCATTCTTTCCATAATTTTTGAATCTGCTGATTCTGCTGATTTTTCTGCTGATTTTTCTGCTGATTCTGCTGATTTTTCTGCTGATTCCTTTTCCATCTTCATCACAAGTGTTACCTGATCGAGATTTGTATCTTCAATCAATTCAGGTTTTATCCATCCTTCTGACTTCCACACATCAAGAATTGTCGGGAATCCTGAGCCAGCATTATCGCCAAATCCAACCAATCTAAGCATAGTCTGCATATGAGGATTTCTTGACTTTGAATTGCCTCCACGATAAATATCCTCAAGCGGAAGTTTCAAAATTCCCGGATTTGTAAATTCAAATGAGTCTGACCTCTTAATTACCTTTAGCACACCTGCATCCATTAAGTAATCCGCGTGAATAATCATATTTACAAAACCTTCACGAACTGCTTTGTGAATCGGAGTATCATCTATACGCTGAACGCCACCTTCCAATTTAAATGGCTTTTTTAAGTCCTCAGTTAATTTAGGTGTTACTTTGGTAAAGAAATTAAACAGGTTATTTTCCCATGTGCCATCATAGGTAATTCTGTCATTCCAGCGAATATCTGCTGTCACTTGACTCTCATTACGATAGTCCATAAAAACATTATCAAAGCGCTCTCTGATAGCCTGTCCTGTACCAAACATCAAAAGTCCTGCTAATGTCAAACCTTCTACTCCAGTTTTTCTATCTTTCCTATAACCACCCAACTTTTCAAGAAAAGACTTGTCATCTAAAGCATTCCATACATGACCATCATTTCTGATTTCAAAAATCTGACGATATTTTCTTAATGTTTCTTTATCAATATCATCCATTGTATAATACTCAATTATTTGATTATCATTTCCCTCTGGATTTTGATCTCTTATCATTCCTCTAATCTCATGCTCTGTCGCATGATAATCGCCTTCATGATTTCTTTTATATGTTCCCTTATAAGGATTTTCTCCAACATATACCGGACGCATATTAAAATCAGCTCTAGGAACATGAATCACAATTAGTCTTATACTGCCATCTTCAACAATCTTTACATCATCATCGGTTAATAGGTTTATATTCACCTTATTTCCATTAATTGTATTCCAAAAATCTTCTTTCTGCTTAGGTGCATCCTCTATTCCTTGTATTATAAATCTATCCTTGGGATCAGTCTTTGTTTTATCTTCTCTTACTCCAAGTATGATATATCCACCTTTTGTATTGGCAAATGCAGAATATGACTCATACGCAGATTTTGGTACGCTTTTTTCTGCTTTTTTGCACTCTATATCAACTTTTTCGCCTTGGTAAATGAGTTCCTTTAACTCCTGCATATTCATGTGTTGCACCTGCTTTCTTCATTAAAATATATGGCTTTTTTACTATCTTCATTTTCACCATACCTATTATTACTGCCAATAACTATGTAATATCTAATATTTTAACAGCAATAAATCTTTTAAGTCTTTTGTCATAAGTTCATATTTCCTTTTCAATGTATCAAAAAAAGTATATGAATAAATCCAAATTCCAGCTGTCGCAACAAAAACAAGCAAAAATGTAGCTACGTATAACCAATTAGTAAAATCTATGCCAATAACTCCCATATTTTCAAATGAAATGGTTAAACCCCCTGCAAATACAGAAAAAATGGTCAAGATAATACTATTTCTCTTTTTTTCTTTGCTAGTTTCTTTATCTATATATTCTTGATAAATATTCATCAGTTCTTCTATTTTTTCTTTATTATTTATTTGAAATTTACTTTCTAATACTTCGTCTAAAACCTCAATTTTTTTCTTATGTGAATCTACATATTTGTCCATATGATTCCTTTGATCTTTATTATCTACACTTATAAGTATTACCATTGCAATTAATAAAATTATTATACCAATACAGTACCATAATTGTTTAGGAAGTAATAACATTGTAAAAATAATCTCAGCACACGATGTAAACATTGCAACAAGACATGCAATAACTATCTTTTTTATTTTAGGTTCAAATCTATCAAATCCTTGATCTACATCTGAACACCTATTTTTAGCTTCTTGATAACATTTTAAAATATAATATTCCATAATTTTTTTCCTGGGTGATGCACAAAAAGTTAATTTTTATGCATATCCTTCCTTTTATTTCTTCTCTCCATATGTTGCTGTGCTTTCAGCAACCATCATGGGCGCATAATTTAATTCAGCATATGATATTGATTTGTCTCGAAAGTTTACAACCTTTTCTTCTCCCATATCATTATTATCCGTCCAAAGTTCGCACTGAGTCATAACAGTCTGGACTGCATCTTCCATACCTTCTGGCGGATACTTATGCTTTTTCAGCAGTTTCTTTATAAGCATACGCATTTTTGCTCTTGCTGATTCTCGTTTCTGCCAGTCAATTGTTTTGTTTCTTCGAAGAGTGTCTGCAAGTTCTTTTGTAATTGCTATCAATTCTTCATTTTCATAGAAATCTTTTATTGCCTGTGGCTTCGTTAATGCATCATAGAAGGCAAGCTCATCAGCAGTAAGCCCAAGCTTGTCGCCTTCCTTTTTGGCTGCTGCAATCTGTTTTGCAAGATTCAGCATTTCCTCAATAACTTCTTCATTTGTCAACATACCATTAAGATACGCATTAAGCGAACGCTGCATGATTTCACTAAACTTCTCAGATTTAACTACATTAGTTCTGCGATATACTGAAACCTGTTCTGCAATCAATTTTTTCAGAAGTTCAACCGCGAGATTCTTTTCTTTCATATTGGCAACTTCTTCAAGAAACTTCGGGTCAAACAGTGAAAATTCTTCTTTGATATCTGAGAAAAGATTGATAACTCCATCACTCTTGATACTCTGCTTTAAAAGCTCATTTATTCTTGCATTCATTTCTGGAAGAGAAATCTTCTTCCCAACTCCTGTATTAGTCAGTCTAAGGACAAGAACACGCACTGATTCAAAGAATGCTGCTTCAAATCGACTTTCCTCATCAACCAGAGAAGAGCAAAGAGACAATGCCTGATGCAGCATAAGTGCTTCTTTTACAAATGAGTCCTTATCATCCACTTTCTCTCTGTCCATAATAAAGTTAACAGCACCACTGATAGTTTTTGCTCTTTCAAGGTCTGTTCCACCCGTAAACTTCGAGTAATCATATCCGTGGAACATATCCCGACAAACTGACAGCTTTTCCAAGAACTTCGGATATGCTACCTTTGCAACATCAGTATCACCATAATTCTTTTTATCACGAGAAGTATAATCATTCATTGCCTGTTTCAATGCAGACGCAATTCCAACATAATCTACAACAAGTCCGCCTTCCTTATCACGAAACACACGATTTACACGAGCGATAGCCTGCATGAGATTATGTCCAGACATTGGCTTATACACATACATAGTTGCAAGTGAAGGAACATCAAAGCCTGTCAGCCACATATCAACAACAATTGCTATCTTCATAGGGCTGTTATTATCTTTGAATTTCTTAGCAAGTTCATCCTTATGATGTTTATTGCCAATAATCTTTCTCCATTCTTCCGGATCATTATTACCAGAAGTCATAACAACTCCAACCTTCTCAGTCCATGCAGGACGAAGTTCTAAGATACGCTTGTATATCTTCATTGCAATAGGACGAGAATAAGCAACAATCATTGCCTTTCCTGTTAAAAGATTCTCTCTGTTATTCTCATAATGGTCAAGAATATCACAGACAAGTGAATTGATAGTATTATCATTGCCAAGAACAGCTTCCATCTTACCAAGTTCACGCTTGCTTTTCTCAACTACTTCTCCATCAGCATTTTCAGCCATAATGTCATATTCACTATCAATCAACCTAAGAGTATCTTCATCAAGGTTAAGCTTGATAACCCGGCTCTCGTAATAAACAGGTCTTGTTGCTCCATCCTCAACCGCCTGTGTCATATCATAAATATCAATATAATCACCAAATACTTCACGGGTACTGCGGTCTTTTGATGAAATAGGAGTACCTGTAAATCCTATATATGTAGCATTAGGCAGCGTATTTCTGATAATTCGTGCTGTTCCAATTTTTATCTTACCTGTTTTGGCATCAACAGTTTCAGCCAATCCATATTGTCCCCTGTGTGCTTCATCCGCCATAACGATAATGTTGTTTCGCTCCGACAATGCTTCATGAGATTCTTCAAACTTCTGCATTGTAGTAAAGATAATACCATTTGCCTGTCTGCCGGCAAGCAAAGACTTTAAGTTTTCTCTACTTTCAGCATGTATCGGCTCTTGTCTTAAGAATTCTTTACACTTTGCAAATTGCCCATAAAGCTGATCATCAAGATCATTTCTATCGGTGATAACAACTATCGTTGGACTATCCAATGCTTCTTGCAACAAATGTGCATAAAATACCATAGAAAGTGACTTACCACTTCCTTGTGTATGCCAGAACACACCGCCCTTACCATCCGTAACAGTAGCACGTTTGGTGGATTCAATTGCTTTTCTGACTGCAAAATACTGGTGATATCCGGCAAGAATTTTGAATGAGTTAATACCCTCATTTGAAAAACAAATGAAGTTCTTTATAATATCAAGAAGTCGCTCTTTGTTGAACATCCCCTCAAAGAAAGTATCAAACTGTGCAAACTGTGTATTCTCATAATCTCCATCTTTAGTTTTCCATTCCATAAAACGGTCTTCGCCTGAAGTGATTGTACCTGCTTTAGATGTCAGTTGGTCGCTCATAACGCAGATAGCATTATAAATAAACATAGATGGAATTTCTTGCATATAATTACGAAGCTGCCTATATGCTTCTGAAGCATCCGTTTCTTCACGCGAAGGGGATTTCAACTCAACCAATACAACCGGTAAGCCATTTAAAAAGAGAATTACATCCGGACGCTTATTACTATTTTCAATGAAAGTCCACTGATTCGCTATGATAAATGAATTATTGTCAGGATTTTTGTAGTCAACAAGATAAACGATAGAGGAACGCTCCTCACCATCTACAAAATATCTAACTGGAATGCCATTTTGCAGATAGTCCATAAATGCAGCATTTTTCTGCACAAGTTCTCCATTTTCAAAATTTTTAAGCTTAAATAAAGCATCCTGAATGGCATCATCAGGAAGATCTCTGTTAAGACGATACAGAGAATCAAGCAAAACATCCTCATATAGCGGATTGTAAAAATCTCTTTCTATATCCGGACCATAAACATATTCATAACCTAAATCATTTCTAAATAGCTCTATAACTGAATTTTCATAATTAGCTTCCGTATAATTAGCTGACACTTTATTCACCTCTCTCATCCGTTGCTGTAATAAAATCTTCAACCATTTGTTTTAATAATGCCACAATCTGTTCTGCCTTTTGCTTCGCAACATTCCTAGATTGACATTTTGTAAAATAATATCCTGTAATAGACATATTTATTTTACTGAGTATTGGATTACGCTTATACCAATCAACAGTAAAATGCTCTTTTATTATGTTTAATACTTCCCTAACATCTTCTTCACCAATAATATCTTTAAATTGATCATCGAAATTATCAAGAATGTATTGTTCAAGTTCCGGTTGTTTTACACCTATATCCTGCTTATTGCTTGCAGACTCTTCTTCATATTTTGTAAAATCTGTAACAGGATTAACCAGATTACGATTTGCATATTTTATGTAACTTAATTGATGCTCTAATTCAGGAAACAAAGTAGCCTCATTTATGTTATACAGATCTAGTTCCTTTAAAATATTTTCTTTATCTTCTCCTGAAATATAAAAACATGTATCGCTAAATTCTTCTTTTAGTTTTCCCTTTGCTTTTGATATAACAGAATTCTTGACTTCATTCTCTTTATTAAAAGAAAATAGGCTTGTCAGTAAAAATACTCCACTTTGCTTTCTCAATCTTTCATTTGTATAAGTTGGCATTACCATGTAGTTATTTTGTATTATTTTTACAAACTCTCTGTAATTTACTAACCAATTATCCTTTGTTCTTTCGTCTATAATCCGGTCATGATATAGTCTTTCAAGAACATCAGACAAAGTATTTTCTTTTTCCAAATCATAACTCGCCAAGGCAGACACGATTTGAATTTCAATATCTGTGGATTGAGATGAGTAGTATTTGTCCGTGTAATAAATCACTCCATATGGTTCTTTTTCCACTTCTCCATCTTCTGTAACGTATTTTACTGCACCATGTTTTTTACATGCGAAGTAGAGGGCAACCAACGGATTCGTAGTCAAATCCAAAAGACGAGTACACATCCCATAATGCTGGTACTTCGTCATAATATCAAACATCGAATTCAAGTCCCTAAATTCTGTTGGTGACTTCTGCAATGGTATCTGCATCAATTTATGTTCAATGCTTAACATATCATCTCTAAATATGCTCGGCTCAATATCCCAAAATTCAGTCTCCTGACCTCTGAAATATAATTCAGTAGAAGTTCCGTCTTGAGCTTCCTTAGTCTCTTTTACCTGTCTTATCATTTCAATAAAAGAACTAACTGAATCAATCAATGTTATATTAGATTCATCAATTTCTTTATATGCCACTTTATCTACTCCTTTGCAAACTAAACGATTATCCTTTGAAGTGTTTTGGCTAGCAGCGCACCACCTGCCAAATTAGCGCTCATAGTATATAAAATATCAAAAATTACACATACGAATTCTTTCACTTTACTTCCCATGGCGTCATCTCCCTTCGCTTTTATCACTATCTTGACAACAGATACAGTAAATAAGACTACAAGCGATGAAATAGCAATTGGTGCAACTAACCCTTGCACTGCAAGCCAAAACACTTCAAGTATGGTAAACAATAATTTAGCGGCTTAAAGGTCAATGCCGGAGACATCAAGCTCGCCGGACATCAATTTTGGTAGTAATGTATCACGCAAAGAGGATAGCTTTTCATTTTCATTCTGATTAGCCCATATTTTTTCAAAGATAGGATCAACCGTAGTTGTAAATAGTGTCACGATTTCTTGTGAGGGAACAAGTATTTCTGTCTTTTGAAAATAAGGTACTGTGAGTTGTTGTTGCGTTGTTCCTGTTCCAGTAATGTGAAGCTGTTTTAACCACAAATAGAGGTATTTTGCAGAAATGATTTCTGTTTTTGGTGTCAAGGTTATTAAACGAACGATCGGAACATAAGGAATATGACGCAAACACACAAAACCTATTGTTCCACGAGCTGATACAGTCACGCTTTCTTCGGATATTTTGGGTTTGTCAGTAAATCCGTAAAGCCCCTCATTACTCAATCCATTTGAGTAAATCGGATATTTGTACAAATCAGTCTTTATTGGGGATACATTTTGAGGTTTATCCCCACCTGCACCCATTATAGAAACATTCCCAAGCGTTGATACCGACCAGTCACTTGGCTTTCGATTACTGAATGGTTCCAAATCAATAAACCAAGACTTAAAAATTGCCTGAGCTTGCTGCTCTAAATTATTGTTTATCTCATTATTCAGCTTGATTTTCTCATCAAGCAACTCTAATATGCTCGAAATCTTCTTTTGAATAGCAAGCTCAGGAATTTCAACTTCTATATTATTTAGTATACTCTGCGTCAGCAATGGCTGAGAAGTACCTATCCTTCTTTCGTTCAAATGTAAGGATGAGAGAAGATAATACAAATATCCCAAATCCATATTCTCCTTGCACATGGCTTTAATTGCATTATCAGAAACCCAACATTTTTCTCTTACTAAAAAAACACTTCCACAATATACTCCGACACGCCCTATAACAACACCACTTTGCATATTAGCTGTATTCGTATAATCTAATATTCCATTTCCACCATAAACAGGAATAGTTCCCTTTGAAGTGGGTCTTTTTTTTCCATTTTTGAATTCTACATATTTTGATAGCAATTTCATCATTCTTCCTCCACATTAATTATGAAGTAGGGACTCATACTACTCTTTGAAACTTCTGAAAGAAGTCTTTGAGACGATGCAACTACGCAATTACCTAAAACATTTTTAGGCGCTTCTTCAACTTTAACAACTCTAAACCAAGTTTTGAAAATGCCTGCATTATCACGATAATACTCCGGTATTTCACTCTTAGTGGGTATATCGTACTGAATTTTTTTGATATATGCCCAATACCTTCCTGTTTTTCCACTGTGTATAAGTAATATCCTCGGATTTTCGTTCTCCATAATTAGGTTTGCTACTTTTGAAGATACCGCCGCTCCTAATTTTCCGTACCAGACTCCCCCTGTTTATCTATCATATTTTGATGGGCTTGAATTGTACCTTCAGAAGGAGCAAATGTATCAGCAAATCTTAGTGCGACCGTTGTTTCTTTATAACTCATACCCAATTGCCCCCAATTTCTTGCGGATTTCGTCCTCTAATTCATGAGACTTTGCAAACATCTCCGAAAGCTCAGAAGTAAGACGGGTCATCTTTTCTTCAAACGGTTCTCCGTCATCCTCAACTTCTTCAATACCGACATATCTGCCCGGTGTCAAAATGAAGTCCTGCTTTTCGATTTCCTGAAGGTCGGCAACAGCACAAAAACCTTTTACATCTTCAAGAGTGCCATCTTGAAACGCAGTAAATGTATCTGCCAACTTTTGAATATCATCATCGGTAAAATCTCTGTGTTTACGGTCAACCATATAACCCATTTTACGGGCGTCGATAAAGAGGGTTTTGCCTTTTTGCTTTTTGTTCTTGGTAATAAACCAAAGCGTAACAGGAATGGTAACGCTGTAAAAGAGCTGAGTAGGCAGAGCGACGATACCTTCCACAAGATCAGCCTGAATAATGTTCTTTCTGATTTCTCCCTCGCCGCTGGACTGAGAGGACAACGCACCGTTAGCAAGTACAAGACCGATTTTCCCGTTCGGTGCAAGGTGGTGTATCATATGCTGAATCCACGCATAGTTAGCATTTCCTGCTGGCGGAGTTCCGTATTTCCATCTAACATCGTCTTTTAGCTTATCTTGTCCCCAGTTAGAAAGATTGAATGGTGGATTTGCCATAATAAAATCAGCTTTAAGCGTTTTATGTAAATCATTGAAAAAAGTATCTGCCTGATAAGGTCCAAAGTCCGCATCAATGCCACGAATAGCCATATTCATTTTTGCCATCTTCCAAGTATCAGCATTAGACTCCTGACCATAAACAGCGATTTCTCCACGCTTGCCGCTGTGTGCCTGAATAAACTTTGCGCTCTGAACAAACATACCACCTGAACCACAACATGGGTCATATACACGACAATTTTTGAATGGTTTCAAAATAGCAACGATTGTTTTAACAATACTTGCAGGAGTATAGAACTCGCCACCCTTAACACCTTCGTATGCCGCAAACTGTTGAATACAATACTCATATGTTCTGCCAAGAAGGTCTTTGCTTTCTTCTGTATCGCCCATATCCATATTGGTAAAAAGATCAACAACCTCGCCTAATACTCGCTTATCCAAATCTGGACTTGCATAATTCTTTGGAAGCACATTTTTAAGAGTTGTATTTTCCTTTTCAATAGTTCTCATTGCATCGTCGATAACAGTGCCGATTTCTGGAGTATGTGCTGCAGAAGCAATTTTGCTCCAACGGGCATCCTCTGGTACAAAGAAAATATTATCTTCCGCATATGCATCCTTATCATCTTCAAAGCCATCCCCCTCTTCAACAAGCTGTTGATAGCGTTTTTCAAATGCACTTGATATGTAACGCAAAAAAATAAGTCCTACGATAACCTTTCTGTATTCTGCTGCCGGAATGTGTCCCCAAAGAACACAAGCCGCATCCCATATTTGTTTTTCAAAACCAATGTTAGCGTTATTTT
>OLOM01001252.1_pt1 | contig 17556 bp, 10 predicted proteins | sample 1672531 | NCBI WGS metagenome assembly OLOM01 (sample SAMEA3136696, study PRJEB25190) | human gut metagenome | reverse complement strand
GGTGTCAGATTTAGATGGTCAACGGACTAATGAGATTTTGGGCAACGAAGTTGGCGAAAGTCGTGAACAGATTCGCCGCTATATCCGTCTGACAAACCTTGTGCCTGAACTGCTCGACCTTGTGGACGAAGGCAAAATTAAAATGCGTCCTGCGGTGGAGCTTTCCTATTTGGACGAGGACAGCCAGCGGGCGGTGGTTGATGAAATCGACCTGAACCAATGCACCCCGTCCCACGATCAGACCATTCGTATGCGGAAGTTCTTCACAGATGGAAAGCTCACGCCGGAGGTGGTGTCCGCCATTATGGGCGAGGAAAAGCCAAACCAGCGTGAGAAGATCGTCCTGCGTGGGGACAAGGTGCGAAGCCTGATCCCGAAAAATATCCCCGTAAGCCAAACGGAGGATTATGTGGTCAAAGCACTGGAGCATTACAGTCGCTTTCTTCGTCAGCGGGCAGAGCGTGACAGCCGATAGGTACACGGAGTATGTTTCCTGCTGTCCCCTTCCTCACACTCCAACCCCTGAGAACTACCAGACTAACCGAAATAAACTATCTCCTGATTTATCTCTATCTCTCTAAGCTAAATCAATCTAAGAGCAAACGGAGTTCGCACAATTCGGAAAACTGCGTTTTGGCGGTATGATGAAAAGTTACGATTCAAAACGCACCTTTGTCGGAGCAGTTCTCATCGGGTAGAATGTTGTCGAAGGGAGTGAAGCGTATGAAATCCAAAATCGCAGTTATTATGCTCGCCGTATTTCTGTGTCTGACTACGGGATGCAACAACTCCTCGCATATTGCAGAAACGCCTGACCCCATTTCTTCTTCGGACAGTAACATCGTCCCCAGCGAATCAGAAACGGCTCAGGCAGAAAAGAAAACGGAGGTTGACCGTCCCCAAAGCACAGAATCGCAAACGGATAGCCGTGCCGCAGAGTTCCCGGCAAGCGTATCGGAAAGTGCCACCCAACCAACAGAGGTTCCCGATCAGGCTGACCACAGTACGGCAGTGCTGCCACAGCCGAGCGAACCTGAAAAGAAAACAGACGAGTCCGAACGCCGACCGGAAACCGCTGCCCCGACAGAAAAAGAACAGCCCACACCTCCGGCAACTGAGGAATCGACGCCACCGGAACCACCGAAAGAAGAACCTACTGAGCCGGTCTTTGACATTGACTACTGGATCAGCTTTGCCAAGAGCTACGCTGAGAGCATCGGACTTGCGCTTGACAGAGGAGCCGTGTATTGCTGGGATAACCCCATCGCAGCAGGTGAAAAATGCAAATACACCGAACGGGATATTCGTGGCTATCTCGACCGATATGCCAAGGACGACGAAATCACCGATGTGTGGATTTGGTATGAGCAGACCGGAAGTGGCTCTTATGAAATCTATATCGGCTACGCATAACAACAAAACACATTTCACCCGAAACGCATCGTCATTGCACGGTGCGTTTTTTATTTCCAAGGAGGTAACAAACAAAATGAAAAAGAACTTTTTCAAGCGAGGGATGGCGGGACTGCTTTCCCTCGTGATGTGCCTGACAGCCCTTGTGGGGATCGGCACAACTACTGCCTATGCCGCAGGAGAGAGAGCAGAGGTCTACCTTGTTTCTTTTCCGAGAAGCGGCGATGCTAATATTGATTACAGCGGTACTTGGGGGCATCCCAATCTCCGGTATATGAACGGCTGGCATTCCGGTGAGTCCAAGTACACTACCATTCGAGCAATGCACTCGTATGACGGTAACATCTGTTACTGCATTGAGCCGGGAGTACAGCAGGATACCGGCGACACTTATACCAGTAAGGACGAAACCTTTTGGGACAACCTGCCCTCAGACATCAACAGCACCATTTCTCCCTACGATATAAAGCTATTCATCGGGCGTATTATGCAATACGGTTACACGGGACCCATCAGCACCTCGTGGCGTTCACAGAACCCTGCTGATGCCGCAACGCTGGCGGAAGCTATGGCAACACAGGTTCTCATTTGGGAAACCGTTGTCGGTGAGCGTGACGAGGACTTCGATTATGTAAGCCCCGGTAGCTACGATGCTGTTAAGGGCGTTATCAGCACTGCCCATCCGCTGTATGACCTGTTTTGCGATTACTATGACAGTATTGAAGCAAGCGTTCAGCGTCACTCTGCCATCCCCAGCTTTATGTCAAAAAACCCGAACAGAGCGCAGAGCGTGGAGTTGGAATGGGACGGTAGCAGTTACACCGCTACCCTGACAGACCACAACCGAGTGCTTTCCGATTACAGCTTTTCCGCTAATGAGGATGGCATTTCTTTCAGCGTCAACGGAAACCAGCTCATTATCACAGCAACGGATGCTCCTTCTGACAGCGTAAGAATTACCGCCAATAAGGTCGGTTCAACCCGCCGAGGTATCATTACTTGGACGGATGGGAGATACGCTCCCGGAGGCGGTATTCAGGATGTTGTCAGCTATGCTCAAGAGGTTAATGACCCGGTGCAGGCATTCCTCAATCTTAAGGTGTCCTACGGCGCTGCTAAGATCGTCAAGACTTCGGAGGACGGCAAGGTGGATAACCTCACCTTTACCGTCACCGGTAACGGCATCAATCAGACAGTCAAGACCAACTCCAGTGGCGAAATTCAGATCGACAATCTAATGCCCGGCGTTTACACCGTGACCGAGATGGATTACGACAAGTATGAGCCGCAGGAGTCTCGCCGTGTGACGGTGGTTTCCGGTCAGGTTTCTACCGTAAACTTCAACAACAAGCTCAAGCGTGGAGATTTGCAGATCGTGAAGTCTTCGGAGGACAATCTCAACGAGGGTGTGACCTTCCACCTTTACGGAACTTCACTCTCCGGCATTGCCGTGGACGAGTATGCCGTAACCGATGCAAACGGCGTGGCGACCTTTGAAGATGTCCTCATTTCCGGTTCCATCCCCTATACCGTGGAGGAAGTGGACACTGCCGTTCGCTATGTTGTTCCCGAAGCGCAGTCTGCGCCTATCAACTGGAACGAAGTCACGAACCGCAGCTTCCTCAATATTTTGAAGAAGTTTTCCGTGACCGTTACCAAGAGCGACGCTGAAAACGGCACGGCGCAGGGTGATGCTTCTCTTGCCGGGGCTGTTTATGGCATCTATAAGGGCGAAACCCTTGTTGATACCTACACCACCGACAAAAACGGGCAGTTCGTAACCAAGGAGTATATCTGCGATAACGACTGGACGGTGCGAGAAATCACACCCTCCGAGGGTTATCTGCTTGATACCACCGTTCATAAGGTCGGTGCAGAGCCGCAGCTTTATACCGTGGAGCATAATCAGACGGCAAATGATGTGACCGAGCAGGTCGCAAAGGGCAATATCGCCATCATCAAGCACACCGATAACGGCGAAACGCAGATCGAAACACCCGAAAGCGGTGCAGAGTTTGCTGTGTACCTGAAAGCCGCAGGCAGCTACGAGGTTGCCGAGGACACCGAGCGTGATTATCTTACCTGTGATGAAATCGGCTTTGCTCAGACAAAGGATATGCCTTACGGCATCTACACCGTCCATCAGGTATCCGGCTGGGAGGGCAGCGAACTGATGCCCGACTTTGATGTGTTCATTTCTCAGAATGGGGCGACTTATCGCTACCTTATCAACAATGCACCTTTTAACAGCTTCATCAAGATCGTGAAGCAGGACGCAGAAACCGGCAAGACCATCCCTTACGCCGGTGCAGGCTTCAAGATTTATGACCCGGACGGCAACCCCGTAACAATGACCTTCACTTACCCGACGCCCACCACCATTGATGTGTTCTACACCAATGCAGAAGGTTCTCTTGTTACGCCGGAAAAGCTGCCCTTTGGAAAGGGGTACTCTATTGTCGAGGTACAGGCTCCCTACGGCTATGTCCTCGACGAAACGCCTGTGTACTTCGATGTCACGGAGGACAATTCCACAGAAGAAAGCGGGGTTACGGTAGTAAAAGTGGATAAGCCCAATATGGCACAGAAAGGCACCATCACCGTGGAAAAAACCGGCGAGGTGTTCTTCGGCGTTTCCGTCATCGGCGGCGTAGATGAAAGCGGAAACGAACTGCCCGCCATCTATCAGCCGCAGTATGAAAAGCGTGGACTCCCCGGTGCGGTCTATGAGATCATCGCCGCAGAGGATATTATCACGCCGGACGGCACTGTCCGAAATCAGAAGGGCAATGTTGTAGACACCGTTACAACCGATGGAAACGGTACAGCCGTGAGCCGTGAACTCTATCTCGGTAAATACGAGGTGCGTGAGATTACTGCACCCCACGGGATGGTGCTAAACCCGGAACCCCACTGTGTCGAGCTTGTTTACGCCGGTCAGAATGTTGCCGTAACGGAAACGGCAACTTCGTTCGAGAACGAGCGTCAGAAGGTGGCAATCAGCCTTGTAAAGTCCATCGAGCAGAATGAGCGCTTCGGCATTGGCACAAACGGTGAAATGAAGAATATCTCCTTTGGACTGTTCGCCGCCGAGGAAATCGTATCTGCAAGCGGCACTTCCATTCCCGCAAATGGTCTTGTTGAGATCATCTCTCTGAATGAGGACGGAACGGCGAAAATCAAGACTGACCTTCCTTTTGGAAGCTACTATGTGCAGGAACTTGCTACCGACAGCCACTACAAGCTCTCCGATACCAAGTATCCCGTAACTTTTGGGTATGCCAGTCAGGATACAGCGGTGGTGAAAATCGCTGTCAATGGTGGGAATGCTGTTGAAAACAAGCTGATCTACGGTTCTGTTTCCGGTAAGAAGATCGATGAAAACGGCGATTCCCTCGGCGGTGCGCTGATCGGACTGTTCCGCACGGATGACGGCGAGTTTACAAAGGAAAATGCTCTGATGACTACCGCTTCTGCTGAAGATGGTAGTTTTTCTTTTGAGAGTATCCCTTACGGCACTTGGTATGTCCGTGAGATCGAACAGCCCGCCGGCTTCGTGCTGGATGACACCATCTATCCCGTGACCATCGGCGCAGACGGGCAGGTCGTGGAGATCGAAATCGTCAACAGGTATGTCCGTGGAAACATCCATCTGACCAAGGTGGATTCCGAATATCCTGACAATAAACTGACCGGAGCGACCTTTGAGGTCTATAAGGACAGTAACGCAACCGGCAATCTGGACGACGGTGATGAACTGCTCGGCACACTGACCGAAAAGGAAATCGGAGAATACAGTATGAACGACTTGTTCTACGGTCGCTACTTCGTCAAGGAAACCAAAGCACCGGAGGGGTTTGTCCTTGATACCGGCGTGTATGAAGTGATGATCGACACCAACGGCAAGACCTACAAGGTGGAGAACAAGGCAGGCGTCGGCTTCGTCAATGATGCAATGCGTGGCAACCTGAAAATTATCAAGACCTCCTCTGACGGGAAGGTCAAGGGCTTCGCTTTCCGAATTACCGGAGCAAATGGCTATGACATTATCCTTGAAACCAACGACAAGGGTGAGATCTTCATTGACGGGCTTCGCATCGGGGACTACACCATTTCCGAGGTGAGCAACTCGGCTTCTTCGATGTATGTCATCCCTGCTGATAAGAAGGCAACGGTCAAGATCGGCTCCACTACCATTGTGGAGATGCACAATGTTCTGCGTGATACGCCCAAGACCGGCGACACAACCAATCTGCCGCTGCTCTATGCCCTTGCAGGACTGTCCGCAGTGGGCATTGCGGTGTGCGGCGTTATCGGCTTCAAGAAAAAGAAGAAGGAGGATCGTAACTAATGGAACCTAAAACCATCGTGGCTATCGTACTGGTAGCCTTTATCATCGGCGGCTTTATCTTCTTGCAGGTCAGAAAGAAAAACAAGAAGTGAGCCAATCATCCAAGGGGCGGAGCAAAACTCCGCCCCTTTTCAATATCACAAGGAGGTACGCAATGAACCATCTCAAAAAGATTGAGGATAGGGTTATTTCCATTCTCAAAACCAATGTTGACGCACGAAGCGACGATATGATGTTGTATCTTCTCGTGTGTAACAGCTTTTACAGCAATGAAAACTCGGTTGGAAAAATGCCTTTTGAGGTCGTGATGAAGAACTACAAGGAACTCGAACTACCCCATTTTGAAAGTGTCCGTAGGACGAGAGCAAAAATCCAGTCTGAACACCCAGAATTGGCTTGTTCTCCCGAATGCCGAAAAGCACGAAAGAGGATGCAGCATCTTTATTCCAACTATGTTATGAACTAAGGACGGTGATTTCTATGGAAAATGAAAAGAGAAAGGTCGGTGATTACACCGTCCTCTGCGCCGTGAATATCGGTTCCCGTGAAATCATCCTTGCCGAGAATGAGCAGAGTACCAACGGAGAACGCTTCCTCTGCTGCTACGGAGAGCGCAACGACATATTTGAGAAGTTTACCGAATGCGCTGTTGGCGGCGATTATATTGATGCTACCCTGTTCTTTGCAGAACGCATCAAGCAAGACGCCGAAAAGTTCCGAGCAGAGGTTGAAAAGCTGGATATTCCCGTGACGGTTATCACCCAAGCGGACTGCATCCCCGACCACTATAAGAACGACATCAACGGCAAAATCATTGCCATTAACCCGGCAATCCTCAAGCCGGAGTACCAACGAGCTGACCGGCAACTCTATTATGTGACCGGCGGCTTCGGCGCTTCGGCAAACAGCCGTGGCAGTGCGGTGTTTTGCAAGAACCTTTATGACGGCAAGAATACCCGTTATGAGCGTATGGATGTGCTGGGTGAAGTAAAGCCGGAGTGTATGCCCGATTGGGCAGAAAAGAAAGCAATTCTTTTTCGGCATACGCAAAGCAGTAAGCTGATGTTTGATTATGGTGGCAGGATGTTCAGCCCATATCGCTTGTTCACAAAAGCTGAAAATACGCTTGATTTCATATCACTTCATACCGCAAGAGATTTTGAACTTGGCTTTATGAGCAAAGACTGCCCTGAAAGCAAAACCTCATATAGCTATGCGGAGTTCTACAAGAAGTCGAGTATAAAGAACTGTGATCTGTTTGTGTGTGCAGACAACGGCAAACTCTACTGTCCGGGAGAAAATGAACTATTCGAGTGGCAAGGTGAGGTCGGGAAAAGTGATTTCGACAGAAAGCTACATACGAAACCTCAGAAGGAGCACGAACGATAAGGAGGTAGATTTCTATGGCAACAAAGAAAACCGCAGCCGAGCAGGGCTTGCAGCAGAAAGTGAAGGTGCTGACAAAGCTCTTTGACGCAGGCTGTAAAACCGAAAAAGACTTGAAGGCGCTGACCTTGCCGACGATTCTGAAAATCCCCGATGTGACCGTGCCGGATATGACGGTCATCACCGAGCTTCAGGAGCAGGTCGCAAAGAATCGTCTTTTCTCATACTTGGGAGGTGGAACAGATGAGCCAAGCGACACGACCGAATGACCGCCACATCATTTGGAGCAACCAAAACCTTGATGTGGACGACTGGCGAGAGGACTACAAGGAGTTCCTTGAAGCGAATGAACTGGACGACGACCCGAATGATGAGCAGGCACTCTATGAGTGGATGGAGGAAACGAATTACGACTACCTCTCCGATGAGCGAGTCAACCTGAATGTTCAGCTTTCCCAGCCAATCATTGTCATTGGCGACATTGGCAGATGGAACGGCAGAGTGATGGGCTACAAGGACATCCCCTCCGGCAACATCCGAGATTGTCTGTATGCCGACACCGACTATACCGAATGGTATGTAGATAAGTATGGCGATCTTCGTGCCGATGCTACTCACCACGACGGCACAAATCACTATCTCTACCGTGTGTTCAAAGACGGCGTTTCCGAAACGCAGATGGAGAACCTGAGAGATAAAATCTATCACGGCAAAGCCACACGAGCCGATATTACCCGGCTGACCCGGCGACTTGGGGATGAGATCGCCGCCGTTTACGGCTTTGACATCCCGAAACAAAGAGTATCTCAAGAGAGGAGTGAACGATAATGACAGATTTCACACTGCGACCGCTGACCGTTCCCGAACGCAAATATACCTACGCTCAAAGCTCGCAGCTTCAAGGGCAGACAGGCAATATCGGTTATCTGCGTGGGGACTTCGGCTCAAGCGGCAATCAGTTTTATACCACTTGGTTTGATACCCGACCGCAATGGAAAAGCGATGAGTTCAAGCGGGACTTGGATGATGTAATCAATGCCCTGCGCTCCGAGGAGTACGGACTGCTTCAAAGCCGTTCTCAGATGGTGCGTTATGGGCGTGAGAACAAGGAAAGCGAAATGCAGGGTGCTTATACCACTGAGTTCGGCTTCCGAGCAGATACCGAGAAATATGCGTTCGTGCTTCGCTGTAATCCAACGAGGGGCGACTATAACTTCTACTGCCTCTGCTATGTAAAGGAATGGCTGGACAAGCACATCGAAGAAGCCAACCGGGACATTCGCTTTATTGACAGCCACTATAAAGAGTTGTTCCGTATCCCGGACGGAGAGCGCATCATTGTGACCGACCGTGACGGTAAGACGGAAAGCTATCCCTGCCGCTATATTGACAACTATCACACAGAGGTCGGACGCAATCTCTTTCACATTTGCGAGTTTGCCGAGCGTATGGAGCAAGGCGGCTGTACCTACGCACCAATGGAGCCGCCCTTGCCTCCGATGTGCTATTCCATACTCCCGTCTACCGGCGAAGTCATTCAAATCGACCGCTGGCAAAAGGGCTATACCGCCACAAGTTTTAACGACGGGAATCGTGCGGAGAACGAAGCGATTAAGGATAAGTTCAATGAAAAGCTGGGTGTCAGCAAGGCGCAGGAGCAGGCAATGCTCGCCGGTTCTATGATCCGGTGGGACTCCATTGCCGCCAAGCCCAAGAGCTATGACGAGAACGGCAAAGCCATCAAACCCAAAGACTATGAACGATAAGGAGGTGTCTGCCGATGGCACGAAAATACGACTTCATCTCGGAGCTGTATAACCGAACCTGTAAAACGGTCGTTGCAAATCCCGCAAGCTGGGAAGCGTTTCTGCGCTCTGCCTGCTACAACTACCGTCTGCGTTTTGATGAGCAACTTTTGGTTCACGCACAGCGACCGGACGCCACCGCTGTTCTTCAGATCGACGACTGGAACCAGAAGTTCGGGCGTTGGGTCAATCGTGGAGCACACGGCATTGCCGTTTTTGAGGATGCCGACCAACGCCGCCAGCGGCTTGTCCACTACTTCGATATTTCCGACACGCATCCCAGCCGCTTTTCCCGCAGAGTTCCCATTTGGCAAATGCGGGACGAATACACGGCAGAGGTGATCGATACGCTGGAAAGCACCTTCGGAGAGTTGAACGACAAGGAAACCCTCGCCGTTGCCATCGAGTCGGCGGCAAGAAATGCCGTAGAGGACAACATCCCCGACTATCTTACCGACCTTCTTTACAGCGTGAAGGACAGCTTCTTAGACGGCGTATCCGAAGAAGAAATCACCCACATTTTCAAAACAGCGGTGCGAAACAGCGTCGCCTATATGACGATGACCCGCCTGGGCATTGAAGCCGGAGAATACTTTGAACCCGATGATCTTCGGGATGTGGTGAATTTTACGACGCCTGCCACGCTGAACGCCCTCGGCTATGCCACCAGCGATATTGCGGAGATGGGACTTGCGGAGATTTCCCGCACCATTCTTGCCCTCGACCGTCAAAATCGCATAATTGCAGAGAAAACCAAAGCCGATTACAATGTAGGCAAAGAAAAAACCGAAAGGAGTCCTGATGATGAACGAGATCACTTACACGATGCAGGGGGATTATCTGCTCCCCGATCTGACAATGCCGGAGCAGCCGGAGCTGTCGATGGGCAGGTACGCCCGGATGCGGAAGAAGTTCCTGAAGGAGCATCACAAGGTACGCTACTACAACCTGCTGACGAGCTGCGCCCTGAACGAGCATCTGAACGACACGGAGCGCAGAGCGAACGAGATGGAACAGATGCTGACGGAGCAGATGGCAGCGTCGGAGGGCGTGACGGAGAATCTGAAAGCGACGGATATGATGAGCTGGGTTCGGAAGATGAACAGTATCCGGAGCCGGGTTCAGGAGATCGTGATGGCGGAGGTAATCTTCGCTTAGACTATTACGACCGAAGTCACGAGGATAAAAGCCTGCCGTTCTTTGGCGGCGACGACACCGTTCGTGAAATCCTCGGCACCACGCCGCACCTGAAAGCAAGCAAAGACGAGATACGGGCATTCTTTGAAGCTACCGCTGATGAGAACGCCCGTATTTCTTATATCAAGCGCATTTTCAACAACGACTACACCGAGGTCATTCTGAGAGATGGACGGCGTGTGGGCTACAAGACCTATCAGAATGTGTTGCAGCTTTGGGAGGGCAGTTATCTCTCCCGCACGGCGCAGAGCTTCTATGATTGGGGCGTGATCGCCCAGCATTTTGAAGCGATGTGGCTGCTTGGGGAGTTGCAGGACACGATGAAGCCATTGCCGTCCATCGACGGGCAGTTGAGCTTGATGACAGCAGGAGCAGAGGAACGAAAGCCCTCTGCTTTTACTTTCTCTCAGGAGATAATCGACGCTGTTCTCACCCGTGGCAGCGGCATCTCTGAGGGGAAAATGCGAATCTATGAGCAGTTCCACAAGAGCCTGTCTGCAAAGGAAAATGCCGACTTTCTGAAAAATGAATACGGCTGGGGCGGTGCTTATCCCGTAATCGTCGGAGCCGGTATTGATGAGCAGCACGACGGTAAGGGTATCCGTATTTCTAAAGGCATCGGAAGCGATAAACCTCATATCGACCTGAAATGGAGTCAGGTGGAGAAGCGTATTGCCGAGCTGATAAAACTCGACCGTTACTTGAACCCCAAGGAAAAGGCACAGTACCCTGAGTGGCTGCAAAGGCAGGAGGAACGCCGTGCAGCACTTGCCGAGGAACGAAGGAACAGAGAAATCTTGTCTACCGCACCTTCCGAAAAGACGGAGCCGGAAAACGAGCAATACGAATACCATCTCGGCAGCACCGTCTATCTCGGCGCAAACGAGTATGAAATCCTGTCCTTTGATGATGAGCGTGTAATGCTCTATGATACGCAGTTTCCGCTTTTCAACAAGGAAATGACGAGAGCTGAATTCGACAGCAAGGTGCAGGAGAACCCACTGAATGACCATTTGAAGGTCGCTAAAAAACAGCCCGAAGAAAAGGCGGTCGAGTATGACATCGGGATGGGCTATCTCGGCAACGGACTGACCGTTTGGAACCGTGCCGTGGAGGTCAATGGGGACTATCAGAACATTGCTCATATCTCCCCCGAAGGTGAGATCACCTTCTATGTGCAGGACTTGCCGCAAAGTGTTGTGGAGCGTATCGAGCAGGCGGCAGAAAGAGAAAAGCCACTGGATGCTGCTTTGCCGGAGTTCTATCAGGCGTATCTTAAAACCAAAGCAGACAATCCGAGTAGCCTTTTGCTGTATCAGGTGGGCGACTTCTTTGAAGCCTATGCCGATGACGCAGAGGTCGTCGGGACTGCTCTTGAGCTGACACAGACTACTCGTGCCAGTGGTCATAACACCCGTGTCCCTATGGTGGGATTTCCGCAGCACCACTTGGAAACCTACCTTACAATGCTGACCGACAGAGGGTACGATGTAGAGGTCAACGCTTTGGAGGATGGCGAACGCATTACCCGCACCGTGGTTTCCACCACGAAGGAAGCGCCCATCGAGTCCAAACCTATCGGCAGGATCGACTATCTCGGCACGGACGGCAAGGTCGGTGAAAGCATCGAGTACACAAGTCCTTATCAGTTCGAGAAGGACATCAAGGAGGAAAACTACTACGGTGTGCCGATGAGTATTGTTCTGTATAAGGACAAGGACGGCAACACCATTCCGCACGGTTTTATCACCCAGCTTGACCCACCGCCCAAGGGCTTTGAGATCATCGGCAGCCCGTATTTGCCGGAAAACCCTCTGGACAAGGCGAAGCATCTCATTGATGATTTTTGCCGTGAGGAGTATCAGCGTGAGGTCGGTGCGGATTATTCCGACCCTTCCAATGTTGAGATCGCCTATACCACCACAGAGGATGACAAGCACGAAATACAGGCAAGGGTCAATCTTGTAGATTTCCGCATTGAAACTCTTGCAGACGGCAAGGTCGTCCGCAGTGTGCAGTATTCGTCCATTGAAGAACTGACCGAAAAAGGACTGCAAGCATTGTCCTTTGACGACCTTGTTTATCTCTCCGAGGAAGAACTTGCACAGGTGGAAGCACCTCTTACCCCTGTTTGGGAGCATCCGAAGAAAAGCCGGGTGCAGACCTTTGATATTCACCCCGAAATCCCGATGGCAGACCGGCATACCTTTGACCTTGCTTCTCACGAGGTCGAGGAGGTCAACAAGAAAGAACGCTTCCACCGCAACTATGCGGCGATCACCGTTCTGAAAAAATGTCAGGAAGAAAACCGCTTTGCCACGCCCGATGAACAGATCATCCTTTCCAAGTATGTGGGCTGGGGCGGTATTCCCGAAGCCTTTGATGAGAGAGCCGGTTCTTGGCAGACAGAGTTTGGGATGCTGAAAAACATCCTATCGCCGGAGGAATACGCTTCCGCAAGAGAAAGCACTCTGACCGCTTTCTACACGCCGCCAACGGTTATCAATGCCGTGTATAAGGTGATGAAACAGCTTGGCTTCCGTGAGGGCAACATCTTGGAACCGTCCTGCGGCATCGGGCATTTTATCGGTATGCTTCCCGAAGAAATGAAGGAAAGCAAGATCTACGGTGTGGAGCTGGATACGGTTTCTGCCGGTATCGCACAGCAGTTATATCAAAAGTCCTCTATCGCCGCACAGGGCTTTGAGGAAACCAACCTCCCTGACAGCTTCTTTGATGCCGTTGTGGGGAATGTACCCTTCGGGGATTTCAAGGTTCCTGACAAGCGTTATGACAAGCACAAGTTCCTCATTCACGACTACTTCTTCGCCAAATCCTTGGACAAGCTCCGTCCGGGCGGCGTAATGGCTCTCATCACCAGCAAGGGTACGATGGATAAGGAAAACTCCGCTGTCCGAAAGTATATTGCTCAGCGAGCTGACCTGCTTGGTGCTATCAGGTTGCCGAACAACACCTTTAAGGGAAATGCTGGGACGGAAGTTGTTTCGGACATTCTTATTCTGCAAAAGCGTGACCGCATTGTGGATATAGAGCCGGATTGGGTACAGCTCGGCACGGATGAAAACGGTATCCTAATGAACAGGTACTTTGTTGAGCATCCCGAAATGATACTCGGAGAGATGAAAATGGTGTCGGGGCGTTTCGGTCCCGAAGCCACCTGCGTCCCTTACGAGGGGGCAGACCTTGCCGAGCAACTCGGTGAAGCCGTTTCCAATATTCACGGTGAGCTGACCGCATATGAGGTGGAGGATGAGCTTGCAGAGGAGGACAATTCCATTCCCGCAGATCCCACCGTCCGTAACTTCTCCTATACGGTGCAGGACGATAAAATCTACTTCCGAGAAAACAGCCGTATGGCTTCGGTGGAGGTATCCGCTACCGCAGAGAACCGCATAAAGGGTATGATCCGCATCCGTGATTCAGTCAGAACGCTGATCGAATTGCAGACGGAGGATTACCCCGACTCGGAAATTAAAGCGGAGCAGGAGCGATTAAATGTTCTTTATGATGCCTTTTCCAAGCAGTACGGACTTATCAACAGCCGTGCCAACATCTCCGCATTTTCACAGGACAGCTCCTTTTCTCTGCTCTCGGCTCTTGAGGTCTTGGGCGATGAAGGTCAGCTTGAACGCAAGGCGGATATATTCTACAAGCGAACCATCAAACCACACACCCCGGTCACTTCCGTAGATACCGCCAGCGAAGCACTTGCCGTTTCTATGGGCGAAAAAGCCCGTGTGGATATGGATTATATGTGCGAGCTGACCGGCAAGACCGAGGAAGAAATCTTTGCGGACTTGAAGGGCGTTATCTTTCTGAACCCAATGTACGGGTACGGCAATTCCACGCAGGCAAAGTACCTGATGGCAGACGAATACCTCTCCGGCAATGTCCGTGAAAAGCTGGTACTTGCCCGAAAGTCGGCGGAGCTTTACCCCGAAGATTACACCGTCAATGTGGAAGCACTGGAACGGGTGCAGCCCAAAGACCTGACCGCCAGCGAGATCGCTGTTCGGCTTGGTGCTACTTGGCTGCCGACCGAAATTGTCGAACAGTTTATGTTTGAGTTCTTGGGAACACCAAGGTACGCACAGTGGAACATCAAAGTTCATTTCTCTGCCTATACCGGCGAGTGGAATATTGAGGGCAAGTCCTATGACCGCAGCAATGTGAAGGCATACAGCACCTACGGTACGGGGCGCATCAACGCCTACAAGATCATCGAGGAAACACTGAACCTGAAGGATGTCCGCATCTTCGATTATGTAGAGGACGCAGACGGCAAAAAGAAAGCCATTCTGAACAAGAAGGAAACGGCAATCGCACAGGCAAAGCAGGAGCTGATCAAGCAGGGTTTTCAGGATTGGGTTTGGTCTGACCCTGAACGCAGAGAACGGCTCTGCCGCCTTTACAACGATAAATTCAACAGCCTGCGTCCCCGTGAGTACGATGGAAGCCACATCGTTTTCAGTGGTATGAACCCGGAAATCGAGCTTCGGGAACACCAAAGAAATGCGGTGGCGCACATCCTATACGGCGGCAATACGCTGCTTGCACACGCCGTGGGCGCGGGGAAAACCTTCGAGATGGTTTCGGCGGCGATGGAGTCCAAACGGCTCGGATTGTGCAGTAAATCCCTGTTTGTCGTACCCAACCACCTCACTGAGCAGTGGGCATCGGAGTTTTTACAGCTCTATCCCTCAGCCAACATTTTGGTGGCAACGAAGAAAGACTTTGAAACCAAGAACCGCAAAAAGTTCTGCGGCAGAATTGCCACCGGCGATTACGATGCCATCATTATCGGGCATTCGCAGTTCGAGAAAATACCGATGTCCATTGAACGGCAGCGGGCGATCCTCGAACAGCAGCTTGATGAGGTAACGGAGGGCATTGCGGAATTGAAAAAGAACCGTGGAGATAACTTCTCCGTAAAACAACTGGAGCGCACAAAGAAATCTGTCAAGCAGAAGCTCGATAAGCTCAACGACCAATCCAAAAAGGATGATACAGTGACCTTTGAGGAGTTGGGTGTGGACAGACTTTTCATTGATGAGAGCCACTACTATAAGAATCTGTTCCTCTTTACTAAGATGCGGAATGTAGGCGGCATTGCTCAAACCGAAGCAATGAAGTCCAGTGACCTTTTTATGAAATGCAGGTATTTGGACGAACTGACCGGTGGGCGTGGGACAGTGTTTGCGACAGGAACGCCGATCTCCAATTCGATGGTCGAACTTTACACCATTCAGCGATACTTGCAGTACAATACCCTTGTTCAGAACAACTTGCAGCACTTCGATGCCTGGGCTTCCACTTTCGGAGAAACCATTACGGCAGTAGAACTAACACCCGAAGGAACGGGATACCGAGCTAAAACACGCTTTGCCCGTTTCTACAATTTACCGGAGCTGATGGCGATGTTTAAGGAAATCGCAGACATCAAAACAGCGGATATGCTTGACCTGCCAGTGCCGAAAGCGGTCTTTCACAACATCTCGGTGAAGCCCTCTGAAATCCAAAGGGATATGGTTGCGGGGCTTGCGGAAAGAGCCGAAAGGGTGCGGAACGGTATGGTTGATGCAAGAGTGGATAATATGCTCAAGATCACAAACGACGGCAGAAAGCTGGCACTTGACCAGCGGCTTATCAATCCATTGCTCCCTGATTTTGAGGACAGCAAGCTCAACGCCTGCGTGGACGCTATGTTTGAAACTTGGGAGCGTGGCAGTGAGAAACGGTTGACCCAGCTATTCTTCTGCGACCTGTCTACGCCGAAAAACGATGGCTCCTTCAATGTCTATGACGACATTCGACAGAAGCTGATTGCCCGTGGCGTACCCGCCGATGAGATAAAGTTCATCCACGAAGCAGATACCGAAGCAAAGAAGCTGGAGCTGTTCAAGAAGGTACGCCGAGGGGATGTCCGCATCCTGATGGGCAGTACGCAGAAGATGGGAGCCGGTACGAATGTGCAAAACAAACTTGCCGCATCCTCCGATCTCGATTGCCCGTGGCGACCGTCTGACTTGGAACAGCGGCTCGGCAGAAGCATCCGGCAAGGCAACGAAAATGCAGAGGTTCACATCTACCGTTTTGTAACGGAAGAAACCTTTGATGCCTACTTATATCAGCTCGTGGAAGGCAAGCAGAAGTTCGCTTCGCAGATAATGACCAGCAAATCGCCGGTACGCTCCTGCGAAGATATTGACGAAACCGCACTGTCCTATGCTGAAATCAAAATGCTGGCGACCGGCAATCCCCACATCAAAGAGAAGATGGACTTGGACATTCAGGTTCAGAAATTGCGGCTCTTAAAGTCCAGTTTCCTTTCCGAAAAATATGCTTTGGAGGATAAGATCATCAAGTTCTATCCGCAGGAGATCGCACGGCGGGCTGATGTAATTGCGGGATTAAAATCCGATATTGAAAGAGTGGCAGAGCACCCGAAGCCGTCTGATGAAACCTTTGTGGGTATGACGGTCAAGGGTGCTTTCTATTCAGAGAAAGCGGATGCCGGCAACGCCATCTTGGAGGCGTGTAAGGCAATGACGAATCCCGAACCCATTCCCCTCGGTGAGTACCGTGGCTTTACGATGGAGCTGTACTTTGAAGCAAGAGAATACAAAGTGCGGCTCAAGGGTGAGCTTGGCTATCCCGTTACCCTCGGCACGGACACCTTCGGTAATATCACCCGCTTGGATAATGCGCTGGAGGGGCTTTCAAAGCGTTTGGAGATGAACGAAATGGAGCTTGATAACCTCAAAAGGCAGTTTGAAACTGCGAAGGTCGATGTGGAAAGACCGTTCCCACAGGAGGAAGAATTGAAAGCCAAGACCGACCGGCTGAATGAACTAAACGCCCTGCTCAATGTGGATAAGCGTGAGAACGAAATCGTCGGCGGTGAACCCGATGAGGGTGAAGAACTGCCCGAAAAGAAACAGAGGGACTTGGAACGCTGACTAATGCGGTATGGGAATGATCTCATACTGCCAACACATAGCCGCTTGGTTTTCAAAAGAAATCAGGCGGCTATTTCTATTTTGAAGGAGGTGTTCGCTATGAACGAAACAGATTACAACGCTCGTCTTTATGAGAAAATGAAAGCCGAGCAGGACAAATACCGCTTGCCTTTTTGCACTTGATATGATATTATTGGTATGTGTACTAAAGTGTTTAAAGAGAGGTGATATATTTGCGAAGAGACAGCAGTGAAACAAAGAGGAAAATACTGACCGTGTGCGTCCGTCTCTTTCTGGAACAGGGGTATAAAAACACCTCTGTCAGTCAGATTTTGGACGAAGCGGGCGTGGCAAGGGGAAGCTATTTGCATCTGTTTCCTACCAAGGACAGAATTTTGCTGGAATTGACCGAAACGATGTTCGG
>OLOM01001248.1_pt1 | contig 17615 bp, 17 predicted proteins | sample 1672531 | NCBI WGS metagenome assembly OLOM01 (sample SAMEA3136696, study PRJEB25190) | human gut metagenome | reverse complement strand
ATACCAGATATAATTTTCCATCGTGTTCTATTGCACTACCTGAAAAGCATCCACCTTTTAGATGATTATCATAGTATTCACTTGGTGCAAGTGCGAGTGGAAGATATTCCCAATGAATTAAGTCATCACTAACTGCATGCCCCCAATACATAGAATCCCAAAATCCATTAAATGGATTATGCTGGTAAAAATAATGATATTTACCTCTAAAATAAATCAGACCATTCGGATCATTAATCCATCCCGTTTCTCCCATGAAATGATAACACTGACGCATCTTACCATGCTTCACTACTTCTCTTTTTGTATCAATCTCTCTTTGAGCCTTCTCTATTTTTTCAAGCATTAATTTCTGTGACATAATAATCCTCCATGCATGTATTACTTATAATCTTCACGAAGTTTTTTTGCAAAATCAGTATTAAGTTTAGACTCACGGCGTGCTTTACTTTCTTTAATTCTAATCTGTTCTTCTCTTGCCGGTTTATATTCTTCCCAACGCTTTGCCCATGACTCTCTTGCTGCCTTCATTTCTTCTGTAAGTTCTGGCAGCTTCAGGTTGCGCTCCGGTAAAGTAGCTACGTTTGGCAATCGCTCTTCTACAGGTAAAATTGTCAGCGGCTTTGATGTTGGAAGTGTCTGGTACCAGTAAGCAGTAGAACTCCAATCATCAGATAAATGGTTTGCATGTCCATGCTCAATCGTAACTTTCAAGCTCTTTTCAAATCGGACAGGATCAGTAATATGGAAGCGGTAAGATACCTGAAAACCATCTGTATCACTTTCATGTACTATTGTTCCAAAAAATGGATATGCATTCTTCTGCATTCTAAATTGGTTTAACCGCGTAAAAAATAGCAGCCGAGTTTTGGGGCATTCCCCCCTCCTGGTAGGTATTAAAAAGGCTAGCTTTCAAGGCGGAACCAAGGGGATCGTATTGCGCAGGAAAACTGAAGAACCCCCGCTTCTTTTATCTGGAAACTGATTGGGGGACTGGTGCGGCATTAGCCGCACCGGTCCCCCTTGTTTAAATTATTTTTGTATTTTGGGGGGAAATTTTCGAAACGTTTTTCTCCGTTTATTTCCGGCTCAAATTCCGGGAAATAGAAGCGTTTGTAACCTCCAGGCCACCATCGATAACAGCCGCTCCAATACAGTTTCCAAACCTTTGGTAGGCCCTGGTGTTCATTGCCACGCCATTTACATAGGCAGTGGCAATCGTATCATCCACAATCAACTGCACATGATACCGTTCTCCCGCTTGCAGCACGATAGGGCGGGTCTGCCCCAAATTCATATTCCGAAACCAGGGCTGATTAGGAAACGTTTCGGAAACATACCGGTTTTCACCCACATAAAATTTAAATTCGTGCGCTTCCCCAGTTTGTGGGTTCAGTCCAAAGGACAGAGAAAATGCCCTTGTTCCCTCCTTAAACACAAAATCTGCTTCCATGGCGAATAAATCGCCGCAGCTTTCTGCCAGAACGGCTGTTTCCCGCCTGTCTACCGTTTGAAGCTTCACCTCCGGAAGCTTTTCCCAATCTTCAAACGCCCTCCATAGCGTCTCCACTGGCTTGCATCCCAAAGTGCCGTCCTCCCGCTGGTATATTTCATGGGGAACCAATGCGCCTCCCCACTGGTAATTCCGGGCATCGTCCTCCTCTTCCTTTGTGGGAACCCATCCAAACAGGATTCGCCTGCCGTCCAGACAAAATGTGCGGCCTGCGTAATAAGCCCTGCCGTCAAAGGCGTCGTCTGTGGGCGCTAACCAAGGCCCTTTTAGACTTTTGCTCATCCGGTAAATCATTTTGTTTTTGTCGCTGTACTCGGAAATAATCAAATACCACCATTCTCCTATTTTAAAAAGGTCGGGCATTTCATGCATGGTATAGATTTCCGGCGCCCAGAACGGACCCCCGAATTTCCATTTTTTCAGGTCGGGAGATGTGAAGAAAACAGTACAACCATTTACTACCTTTTGCCCATCGAGTTTTCTGCCCCCCAAAATCAAAAGGTATTCCTGGTCCTCTTCATTCCAGAGCACAAAAGGATCCCGCCAATCGTTTTTGTCGTACCCCTCTTGGGGCGCCAGCCCCAAATCCTCCTGTGTTTTTTCCCAGTGAAGCAGATCACCGCTCACCGCATGCATCAGCACCTGGGAAGGCTTCCCCGTATCCACATAGTCCCGGTTATAACCGGTATAAAAGGCATGATACTGTCCTTCCCGGTCCTCAAAAACACTGCCAGCAAAGATAAACTGGTCCTGTTCCTCATCGCTTCCCCTCGGGATCGCAATTCCATGGTCTTCATACGTTACAAAATCTGAGGTAGTGGCTAAAGACCAGCCGAAGGGTTCTCCAAGGGAGCCCGGGTTTCGCTTATCACGCTGATGGTATAAATAAAATTTCCCGTCCTTGCCAAAAGGCATGCAGTCGCCGAACACATAACCCTCCGGCTGATAATACAATTGATGCATACAAATTCTCCTTTTCTTTATGAACTGGGACCTCATCCCTTCACAGCCCCGGCTGTAAGGCCAGAGAGCATATATTTGCTTGTAAACAGATAAAAGACAAAGGTAGGAAGAACCGTTAGGGTAATCATCGCAAAGGTTGCTCCCCAGTCCTTTGCCCCCATGAATCCCACAAAATCATTGAGTCCCAAGGTAACGGTTTTCATGGTAGTGGATTTGGTAAAAGTGTAAGCGCAGATAAATTCATTCCAGCAAAATACAATCTGCATCGTGGCCACTGTTAGGATAGAATTCATCGAAATCGGCATCACAATCTTCACAAAGCAGCCTATAGGTGAACATCCATCGATAATGGCCGATTCAATCACGTCGTTCGGCATAAATTTATAGAAAGAACGAAATAAATGGATAGAATAAGACAGAGAAAAAGCACATTGAGGTAAAATAACCGCAATGTAAGTATCGAGAATCCCCAACCGGTTGAAAATAAAAAACAGCGGAATTAAGGCAACCTGGAAGGGAAGCATCAGCCCAAAAGTAAAATAGGTGATCAGCGCCTGCCTGCCCTTAAAAGGAATCTTTGCTAAGGCAAAAGCCGCCAGAGAGGAAAGGACGATTAACAATGCCACCTCACTGATGGTGATAATCAGGCTGTTTTTAAAATAGGTGAAAATGTTGCCCACCCTGAAGACATTCGCATAATTTTCCAAATAGAGGGAGTGAGGCAGATAATAGGGCGTTAGCGCCTGTTCCGCCGCCGTTTTGAAGCTGGAGGTAATCACATAAAAAACAGGATAGACCTGAAACACCAGAACAAAAAGGCCCAGCACAAGCTTTATGAGGAAAAATATCTTTCTTTTCGCCGAAACCTTCATAATCAATCCTCCCCTCTTGCTTCCGTCAGCCTTCTAAAAAGCGTTCCAAGGATAAAACATAAAATCACAATGGAGATTGCCACCGCGCTTCCATAGCCGTACTTCATACTGGTAAAGGCCTGCTTATACATATAGGCCGCCAAAAGCTCCGAAGAATTGCCCGGTCCCCCGCCTGTAAGCAAATAGGACACATCGAAGGAACGAAGAGAACCGTTGAGCACAAGCACACAATTCGTAATAATAACCGGATAAATATATGGAATTTTTACATTCCAATACTGCCGAAACACATTGGCCCCGTCAATTTCTGCCGCCTCAGACAGTTCCGAAGGAACCGCAATCAGCGCTGCATAGAAAATAACCATATAAAGGCCCGCATATTTGTAGCCTTCTACGAATGCAGCGGAATACAGCGAAAGCTCACTTGTTGTAAGCCAACCGATTTTGGTCCACTCTGGATTAATCTGCCCCAACAGAGCATTGATAACGCCGGTTGGGGTTACGCTGAATATTTTGTTGAAAATTTGGCAGATTGCCACTGATGAGATGACCACCGGGAAATAATACAAGGTCTGTAGTCCTACCCGAATCCGCGTTCCTACACGAGTCAGGAAGATCGCCAGCAACAAGCCGCCGCCCACCTGCAGCAAAATCTGCATAACGGTATAATACAGGGTATTGAGCAATACGGTCCAGAAGTTCCGGTCGGATGTGTATAGCTCTACATAATTCTGAAAGCCCACAAAGGTCATTTCCCGTATGCCGTCCCAGTTAAAAAAACTGTAGTAGGCAGCCCATATGACGGTAACAATCACCAGCACCGTGTACAGCACAAACGCCGGCAGCACAAATGTCAAAATAACAGATTTCTTATTAAATGCGTTTTCCACGAATCGACCCCCCTTGATTTTGTGCTGGGAACAGCTTTCGCTATCCCCGGCACACATACTTCGGCACACATACTTCCGTTTTTCAGAAGCCGCCTGATTTCAGAAACGGAACAGCCTTTTAGTGAAACAAAGCCGTTTTAAGAATTGTTTTCTACCACAATTTTATCTAACTCGGTGTACCAATCTTCCGGCGTAATCAAGCCAAGCGCCAACTCCTCATCCAAATCCTGCATGGCCGTGCAAGTAGCGGCATCAAGCTTATCATCCCAGGAAGTCCATCCGATTTCCGCCGATTCAAAGAGTTCATAGGCATCCGCATAAATCTGCGGGAGCTCTTCCGGCAACTCGCCTACAAAGGGTGAAAACAACCCCACATCATAGCAGGCGTCTCCGAAATGCTGGCAAATGTAATCAAAGAAACCTTGCATCACACTGTCATAGGTCTGGGCGTTGAAAGCATTGGCAAAACCTGCATGGATAGGAATATTGGTAGATATATTCTCCACGCCATCCACATCCGGCACGCCAAAGATCCCATAGATTCCATCATCATAACCCTCCGCAGCCTTTGCAGCCTTGTCGGAGCCGGCGTAGAAAATACAGCCTTCCCCGGCAAAGAACATATCCCCCGCATCGGTATAATCCGTGGCTGTAAAGCCGTCTTGGAAATATCCCTTTGTACCCAGTTCATACACAATCTCTGCGCCCTTATAGCCAATGGGGGTTTCCGCAAAGGTCGTTTCTAAGTTTACAAAGTCCATAATAAACTCGGGTCCAACTGCGCGCCATACCGGCAAGGAGACATACCGCATCAGCTGGTGTTGTGAAGCGCCGCCGATCATAACCGCTGTTTCGCCGTTATCGGTGAGAACCTGGCATACATTTAAATAAAAATTCATTCCAGGTTGTTGGCGCTTCCAAGTTATACTGCTCAAATTTATCCTTCCGATAGTAGAAATACTCACAATACAGCGCTCCAGGCCACAGATAAACTTCTCCGTCGTCCGCGTCTGTCAAGAAGTCGATGATCGCGCCATTCATCTGATCATAATAACCCGCCCGCTTCAATTCTTCGCCAACGTTTACAATGGCGTTGATTTCCTTTGCAGCGCTGGAAAACGTGCCGTTCGCACAGGCATAATGATCCGGCAGGGTATTGGATGCTAAATAAAGCTGCAGCTTGTTCGCATAGTCATCGTCGTTAGGAAGCAGTTCCCACTCAATCTCCAAATCCAAGCCTGCTTCTTCCAAATAGCCGGCATACAGCTGACTCCAAATTTTGTAAGGTTCGCCGTTCTCCGAAGATTCCAGCATGACCGTTATATTGGTCCGTTCTGTTTCCGCAGATGAAGCGGGTTCCCCGGAAGATGTATCTCCGGAAGAGGCGCATCCCACCAGAGCCGTCGTCATAAGGGTAAACGCCAAAAGAATTGCTAATACTTTCTTCAAAATAAGCCCTCCTAAAATGATAATCGAAACTGATTCCGTTTCTTGAATACATCCTCATTATAGCTTGGCAGGAAATAAGAATATATAGAAAATACGCAAAAAAGTGTAAAGATTCGAACTGCTTTTTGAAAAAAGCATGAAAAAACAACAGAAATTCTTTTATGCAAGACTGTGCGCATATTCCTTTGGCGTTTTCCCAGTCTTCTTTTTAAAGACCTGAATAAAATAGCTGTTGTCGTTATAGCCTACCAGCTCGGCAATTTCATAAATTTTATATTGTCTGGAAGCAATCAGCTCACGGGCCTTGCCTATACGGACATCCACCAGAATTTCCAAAAAGCTTTTCCCCGTATATTTCTTGATCAAACGGCTAATATATGCCCCGCTTAAATTGAATTTTTCCGATACGCTGTCTAAGAACAGATCCTCCCGATAATGTTCTTCTATGTAGAGCACAATTTTCTCCACCGTCTTCCGGTGGAAATCAGCTGGTTCTTCCCCGTGCCGGAGAGTCAGCTTCAGAAGGAATGCTTTCACAATATCGCAAAGTTCCCTCAGCGTTGCGCTACCGTTGACCCGTTCCATGTTTTCCCTTAGAGAAAGAAGCTCTTGCGCCGGCTGAACGAGCTCCGTGTTTTTTAAGCAATACAACATCAATTCCATCATGGCGGCTTTTACCTGCTCAATATCCGGCTGCTGCCTTTCCAGTTCCTCTGAAAGAGCTCTCATAACCTGGCTGACCTCATTTTCACAACCAGCAAGGATTCCATTTATCAACTGCTGCTGCTGCAGCGATTCTATTCTCCAAGGGGTCTTTTCTTCCTGCGAAACGTCCCGGTAACAAATAATACAGGCTTTTTCAAAGAACGCCTTGCGCCGGCAGGCTTCTATCGCTTGCTTACAGCAAAGCTGCAGCTGCCCGGGATCCCTGCTCACCTGGCTGATACCGAAGGAGATCTCCTGGCCTATATAATTGCGGATTTCCCGCTGAATCCGCTCGCAGGCCTGCATGCAAAGCGTTATACAGGCACTGTCGTCGCAAAAACTTGAGTAGCCCAGAATGAAACGGTACTGGTATGGCTCACTGTCCGTCAAAACATTTTCACAGCTTTTTTTAAAAATTTCTTCGCAGATATTGGTAACGCCAAACTCCAACAGCCTCTGGTGCATCCCCGCCTCCTTCAGCTGCTCTTCTCCGCAGTCTAAAAAGGCGGATACCACCAGAAATTCGGACAGCTGAATATTCAGAAGGGATAGCTGACGGGAAATTTCCTCCCGACCGCAAAGCTTTCCCCCCAGAAGATCCTGCGCCACCTTATGGGACAGCACGGGCATTGAGCGCTCATAGCATTCCTGCATCTTCCGGTAATACGCCTGCCGCGCTTCGTTCTGGCGGATCTTTCGGCACAGCTTTTCCACTACTCTTTTCAACTCCTCAAAATCGGTGGGCTTTAAAAGGTAATCGGTAACTCCTAACCGAATAGCCGACCGTGCAAAAGCAAAATCATCATAGCCGGTGAGCAGGATTGCTTCCGCCGCAGGATGGATTTCTTTCGCCTTTTCTATAAATGTAATCCCATCCATTTCCGGCATCTTGATATCGCTGATGATAATATCCGGCCGGATTCCCTTGACCATCAGCAGCGCTTCCTCGCCATTTTCCGCTTTCCCTACTACTTTGCAGCCCAGTTCCTCCCAAGCATAGGAGGCAATCCCATCCCGAATAGCCCATTCATCGTCTACCACTAAAATCTTGCAAATTCTATCCATTATCAACCCTCCATGAATTTTCTCTGGATCCCACTTACTGAGCAGGGAAACGGATTATGACTCTGGTAAATTTCCCCTCTTCCGATTCTATCAGGAAATCACAGGCATCCCCATAAATATATTTTAATCTTTGATATACGGTATAAACGCCTAAGCTGGTATGCTTACTGCTTTCCGTGTCAGAGGTATTCTCTAAAATCGAGCGGATTTTTTCCTGGCTCATTCCCACGCCGGTATCTCGGATAACAAACACCAGCCTTCCGTTGAAGAGTCGGCCGATTACCACCACACGCCCAGGATTTTTGCTGTTCTCAATGCCGTGAATCACCGCGTTTTCCACTATGGGCTGCAAAATCAGCTTCGGAATTTTTTGCTCTAAAATCTCTTTTGCCACATCCACCTCCATATTCAGCTTATCCCGATACCGTACCTTTTGGATATAGAGATATTCCTCCACATATTTCACCTCTTCCCGTACAGTAATAAAGCTTTTTTTGTTGCTGATGCTGATCCGCATCAAATCTCCCACCGCCACCACCATCTTACAAATATCATGCATTCCGTTTTTCCGAGCCATCCAATTGATTGTTTCCAAGGTGTTATATAAAAAATGCGGATTGATCTGGGCTTGGAGCGCTTTAAACTCACTTTCCTTCTTCAGCAGCTCTGACCGGTACACATTGTCAATCAGCGTATCAATTTTTACAATCATCTGATTAAAGCCTTTGCTCAGAAGCCCCATCTCGTCCTTTCTGTCCTCCGGCAGACGCACAGAAAAATCACCGCCGGAAAACGCCCGCAGCGCTCCCACCATCTTGTCTACTGGATGCACCACGCTGGCTGTCAGCAGCCGCGCCAGCAAAAAGCAGAAAAAAACCAGCACAACCGCTACCACGATCCCAATGACCTCAATGGGGAAAGCATCCGATTGCAGTGCTTCCACTGAAATTATTCCTATGCTGGTCCAATTTGTGTACTGCGATCTGTCATATACGATAATATAGCGGCCTTTGTCCATATTAAATTCAAAATTACCGGTATAGTCGGAAAAAAGCTCCTTTTCTCTTCCCACAAAATAATTTTCTGCGCCAATGATCAGCTGATTGGAATCATCCAGCAAAAGCACCTCCCCTTCCGCAGCAAAATTAATTTCTTTGATAATGCTTTTCAAAAAGGATTTTTTATAGGCAGCCCGTAAAATTCCCAGGGAAGCTAAATTGGTCGTATCATTAATCTCCTTTACGATCTGAATGCACCCTTCTTCCGGTTCATTGTTCACCATCACAAGCTTACCATTGGCCGCTTCGGCTGCTTCTACATATATATCCTCCAACTGATATTTTTTAAAATCATCCTGCGATATCCGAAAATCACAGCCGTTATGCCCATAAACCTCTATATCATAAAGAGTGGTGCTGTAATAGGACATTACCATAATCCGGCTCATCTGCCGTTGAATCGCATTGGTTACAGTACCGGAAACTTCCACGTCCGCCAGCCGCAATTGCTCTTGAAGCTGCTGATCGTAGGCTAAGGTTGCAAGGCGGTCGTTTATCAGACGAATATTATTTTCCATATTCATCGACAGAAGCTGAATGGTTTCCTGCGCCTGAATCAAGGTTTTTTCATGGAGCAAATCTGTGGAAAACTTATAAGAAATAATACACACGGAAAGAACCGATATTAATGCCAGCAAAATAAAACCAGCCACTATCTTATTGCGCAGCTTCATATTTTTCAAAAAATCCTGTATTTTTTTCATACGTCACCCTTCCATTCCTTATAAAGTGTACCTTTGCAAATTTTTATGAAGATTCAATTTACAACGATACACCTTAAACTATACACAAAAATCCAGGATTTGCAAGAGGAAACACGATTATTCTAAGGCAAAGATTCGCTTCTTTTCGACCTTTGCAAAGGTACACTTATCAGTGTCAGAAATAGTCAACAGTTCACAATAATGTGACCAACTCAATTTGCCAGACAGTGTCTGGCAAATTGGATATGCAAGAAAAAAAGCTCTCATATTTTGTAAATTAGAACGAGAGAACCCCTTTCCAAACTCTTTAGTTAATTCATTGGATAACTGTTTTAGCGTAAATTTCCCATAATTTGCTCTTGCCTTGTTATCCTGCTCATGCTCAACAATTATTCTTCCGATTTGCCAATAAGTAGTAAGTAATTCTGAATTTACTTGTACAGCTACATTTTGGCGTGCCGTTAATAACAATTCTTTAATTTCTTTTATCATAGAATTATTATTTAGTAAATCATTCATATTATTGGCTCCTTTAAAGTGTTTTTTAGTATAGCATAAAAATAATTTTTTTACTACTCGTTATTCCCTGCTACGCATTAATTTCCTTCCGGAAAAAATTCATCCAAAATACTCATACATTCTTTTGAGGTGTATCCCCATAAAACGTCACTTAATGCTTCAACTGCTTCCCGACGGTATCGGTAATAAGTGCGGTATGATATTGTTCGGACATGAGGACGGATCGATTCGATGATCTCAGCTACATTCCTGCACTCATGCGGAGAAAGATATGTATAATTAAGCACCCAGTAGTATTCCTCTCCCATTCTGTGCTTCGTATGCAGCAGTTCGACCGCACTGTCGATCATCTTCAGCATTTTATTGGACTTTTCAATACACTTCGCATGATGCTCGATCATTGTTCCCTGAATCTCTGCTCCAGCCGAATAGATAGATTCCAAGAATTCATCAATACTGCTTTTAAACTCAATTTCAAAGCTCTTTTTCACCTGCTGGACAGACAGCTCCAGACTCCAGACGACATCACGATACTTGGATAAAAGCTTCCATGTATTGTGGTACAGCGGATTTTCTTCAAAGGCTTCTTCTGCCTGTTTTGTTTTTCGCATGATTTCACTCCTCGTTTTTCTTTTTATACTTATAAAAACGTGATTTTTTCCTGCTTTAGTTACAAAAAAACAAAAAAATTTTTATTCCAAGTAAATTTCCCAAAACCATAGCTTTCCCGACCGGTTACAATAAATCTCTAAAATATAATAAATCTCTCCTACGCAGGTTAAATAAGAATATAACTTATAGGAAAGATATGGACACTGGAAACACGAAAATCCCCTTACCGACAGGATTTCGGCTAATTTTGATATGATGATCTGTATATACAGTTTTGAAACGCGAAAAGATTCTTTTGAAACGTGAGGTATTTCCTCATTCCGGAGCTTTACCTTTAAAGTGAAAGCAATTTCTTCTTTGTCGATCGGCACATCGGAAATCTGAAACATCGTAGATAAATATCCGTTAAGATAGATGGCACTGCCCTGATTCCCGGAAAAAGTACACAGGGTGATATACCCCAGTTCTTGCAGTTTCTTTAACAGCCGGCTGACTCCCGCTTTGGAAATCCCCCAGCGTTCTGATAAATCAGTATAGCTGATGACAGGATTACCAGTATTATTCCGAAAATAAACAACCGGTCCCTTTTCAGATCCCTTCACTCTTTCGTCATGATAGACTGTGTTCAGCCACAGATCCAGTACAATATCCAATTCGCTGCATTTTTCAATAGAGATCAGTTCACTGACAGACGCTACTGGGAAAAAGAAAAATCCCGTATCCTTTTGGCAGGGAGCATGATACCCCAGAACAGAATTATTCTTTTTCCAATCCGGGATAACTACTTTTACCAGGTTTTTGCGTTTCATCAATGTGAATTCTATAAAGTGATGATCCTGTAATACCTTCAGGACATCTATCGTTTGATGTTGGTACTTTAGTCTAAAGCAGCTTGTTAGTTCCTTGAGAGAAAATATCCATTCTCCCGGCCCGATTAAATAAGAGATTCCGTCCATTCTGCGGTATGAGGATCGGAAGTTGGCAAAGCTGTACAGGACTAAAAGAGCAAAAAAATAAGAACCTCCGTTTTTCCGAAGGTTCTTATCATTCATTAGTTTTCTTATGAACTCACGGTAGATCCTGCAGCGAGGATAATCCACGAGCTGTTTTATTTGTAATTGATATGTGTTCATATGACCGGCTCCTTTTTTATTCCTTAAAAATGTCAACGGGAGCCAAACACCCTTGTCAACATTTCTGTCAACAGCGTGTCAACGAGAGCAAATAGGCGTCTATTGCACCAAACGACATTTATTGTAGCTATTTACAAGAAACACCGTTCCGATATGGTCATTTAATACAAGAAAAGTTAGTTTTTTCATCAAAAGTTCAAAGAGTTCTTTTCTACGAACCAAAAGGTCGGGGGTTCGAATCCCTTCTGGCGTACCAAAAGAGACAAACAAGTCTAAAAAGCTTGTTTGTCTCTTTTTTATCCCACGAATAATCAAATATTATGTGTTTTGGAGCGATTATAATAGAAAATCGCTCCGTTTTTATGTTTAAATCAAAGATCAACTGAACTAACTCATTAATATGTAGGTTTTGCTTTTTGCAATCCCACTAATATTTGTGTTTTATATTGAAACCTTACTTCAAACATATTATAATTAGAAAGGAAACAAAATCTATGAAATTATCATTAATCGAATCCCGACTTTTCGGAAGAATCTGTTATGGCTTTAAGAGAGACAAATATGGATTTGTTGAAATCGTGCCCGAACAGGCTGAAGTTGTAAAATCCATTTTCAGAATGTACAGAGAAGAAAATAGTTTAGAGGATATCCAAAAATACCTATTAAGCCGCTCCATTTCCTCTCCGTCCGGAAAGGCAAAATGGAGCAGAGATGTTCTCAACAAGCTTCTCAATAATGGAAAATACACAAGAGGTATAATTGATTTTGAGGAATACTGTGAAGTGTATTTTTTAAAAGAAGGAAATTGTCGGAATCCTAACAAAGCGAGAGTGAAGAAAACATATGCCGAGAGCAACGAAAGAGGAACTGGAGTGGGCATACGCAGTAACACGGGAGAAATTTTTAGAGCGTGTAAATAAGATGTTCCCCATCAAGACTGATGATTGGAACCGTTATTTAGACGGTATCTTTGAACTGATTTCAAATGACAAAGCCCCACTGTACGAATCGAAAATGAATGCGTATTTAGAAGAAACTGTAGTAAAGTATTTGCATCCGTCCGATGATTATGTTTCATTAACGGAAATAGCACGAAAATATGATGCAGCCAATCCGAGTTACTTAATACAAAGCTGGCTGAGAAGCCGTAACACGGTTGAGTTTCTGGCAACATGGGAAAGAAAGCATAATTCGAATTTTAATGAAGATGCTTTTCAAAGAATAACAGTCGATGCCAAAACTCCACAGTTCACCTTGACGCCAAAGAAATGGATTGACCTGACAAATGCTATTGGAATAATATCCAAGCAAGGTAAAAACGGTGGGACAATGGCACATCCGTTTATTGCTTGCGATTTTGAGATGTGGAATGATGCAGAGTTCAGATTCGAAGTGGTGAGGGCTTTTATCAACTCAAGAACGGAAATTCAAAATGAAATTGAGTAACCGGAGAATAACGATGGACAATTCAGAATGATTTCTTAAGTTAAGATTAAGGGGGATAAATCAGGGAGTATGCCACCAGATAATTGATATCTTCCACCCCCTTCGAGTGTTCAAATCAAGACAGCGAAAACGCAAAAACATCTCTATTGTCTTGTCTTCACAAACGAAAGGACTTTGCAAATTGCAGAGTCCTTTTTCGTTAAAGCCCGCAGATTTTTTGAGTCTGCGGGTTTTGCTTAATCTTTTACAATCGTCAATTTGACGGCGCCTTTTGCAAATTACGCCTCCAAATACCGTTTCAGTGCGTCCATGCGGCGCTCGGCTTCCTGACGGCCTTCCTCGTACAGCGCTTTTAATTTCGCCGTGTCCTTTTCCGTGTGCGAAACGTTCACGGGTCCCTGCGGGCGGATAACGAAAATGCGGCCTTCTTTCTCTAAGCGGTCGATCTCCCTTTGCTGGGCGTCGTAGCGCGTCGGAACGGCGTACAGCGCACTCAAAAACTTCGGGAAATGCCGGAAATACTTCGCATACAAACGCAGCATAGAGGGCTTTGTGTAAAGCTTGCGGTAGCCCTGCTGGCGCGTTAAGACCAGCACGATCTTCTCAAAGCCGTCATCGATGGCCTTTTGGTACGGAATCGCCATGGCACAGCCGCCGTCCAGGTACAGCTCGCCGTTCATCTTCACGGCTTTCGAGAGCATCGGCATACTGCTGCTGGCGCGAATAGCTGCCAAAATATCCGAACAAGAACTTTTTTCAAAGTATTCCGCCTCGCCGGTTCTTAGGTTTGTTGCCACGGCGGTAAAACGCTGCGGCGATTTATAAAACGTGTCAAAATCCATCGGCAGAATGCTGTGTGACAAATCGTTAAACAAAAAGTCAAAGTTAAAGATCTCGTGGTGCAGGATGAGGTTATTTACGCCAAGATACCGCTTGTCATTCACGTAGTCGATGTTAAGCTTTGCGGAACGCCCCGGCTGGCGGGAAACGTAGTTCACGCCGGTCAAAGAGCCTGCGGACACACCGGTCACATCGGAGAAATATAAGTTGTGCTCCATGAAGACGTCCAAAACGCCGGAGGTAAAGAGCGAGCGCAGAGAGCCGCCCTCCAAAATTAAAGCACCGTTTTGCATTTTTAATTCGTCCATCACGTTTTCCTCCTTGACATATAAAGTGATATGTAAGTCTAAGTTTGCGCTTTTTCTTATTATAGCAAAATGCCCGATGCCTTTCAATGGAAAAAGAAGAAAAAAGCGCGCAAAACGGGGAAAAATCAGAATCGTACTTGCACACTTTTCATTTCTGCGTTAAAATAGGCAGAGCGAAAATAACGGAAAAGAAATGAGGATAAAATTTTGAGGATCCGAAAGAAAAAGTGGGCGCGCCCGGAACTTGCCGCGTGCCCGTTTTATGTGCACGAGCCGAAAACCGCCGCCGGAACATGGGGCGAGCGCTTTAAAAAGCAGCAGCCCATCCATTTAGACCTCGGCTGCGGCAAATGCACGTTTTTGGCAAAGCTTGCGCACCGAGAAAAAGACGTAAATTTCATCGGCATCGACATCAGTGAAGATATTTTGGGCGTCGCCCGCCGCAACATTGAAGCGGAGTTCGGCGAGGAGCCCGTGGAAAACGTAAATCTGCTTTCGTATAACATTGAAAAGCTTGATACGCTTTTTGCACCCGATGAAAAAGCTGCACGAATTTATGTAAACTTCTGCAACCCGTGGCAGAAAGCCGGCGACCACAAGCGCCGCCTGACCCACACCCGCCAGCTGAACACCTACAAAAAGGTGCTCGCACCCGGCGGCGAGCTGTGGTTCAAAACCGACAACACCGACCTGTACCTTGCAACGCAGCGCTATTTAGCGGAAGCCGGTTTTGAAATTCTCTGCAAAACGGACGACCTGCACAGCGAAGACGCGCCGGGCAACATTCAGTCCGAGCACGAGGTGATGTTCACCGCAGAGGGCATCAAGACAAAAGCCATTATCGCCCGCTGGAACGGCGAGCCGGAAACGCCCGGAAAAGTTTCCACAGAGCAGGCAGAAAAAGTGGAAAATACAGCCGAGTAAATTCACCCTTGCGCTCGGGCCATACGTGGGTTATACGCTCGCCGTATTCGTGCTGCTTGAGGGGTTGCTGTACGGTTTTGGGCTGTGGTGGTTTTCGTACCTCTACATCTGGGCGATTTTAGCCGTCGCCGCTTGGCTGTTTCGTAAAATGGAAAGCCGCCTCGGCTGGGGACTTCTGTGCGGGTTTTACGGGCTGATTTTCGGCACGCTCACCGCGATACCCGTGCTCATTTTAAGCGGCCCCGCGGCAACGCTGGCGTATATCATCAGCGGCCTCCCGTTCGACCTTATCCACGGTGTCTCGAATTTTCTCCTTGCCTTTTTGCTCCTGCCTACCCTCCGTCGCATCTTAGCGCGCCTGACGAGATCGCTGAACATGGGCACACTGTATTTTGAATAATTATACGTAAAAAGCACGCAGGTTTTGAAACACTGCGTGCTTTTGCTTTTGAAATTTTGAATTTACGCTCTGGTCAGGTCAAACCGTTTGATGAGGCGCATGGGATAGGTGTAGATCTCCAGCGCGGTAACTTCGGCTTGGGTGAAGACATCATTTTGGAAGACGAGCTCGAGCGCGTCCTGCAGCTCCGTAACGCGCACAACGCTGAGCGTACAGTGGATGACGGGCTTGTCCTCCGAAACGGCGGAGAAGCTGCCGATGCCTTTGCAGAACGACTCGTATTTTTCGTGGAACGCATAGTAAAAATCGACAAAAGGCTTTGCGTGCACCGGGTTCAGGCACAGCACGGCGGTTTCGCGGTGCGTGGCATACGGCGGCAGAAGGCTCACAGAGCCAAACGTCAGCTTTTGGCGCGTGTGCTCGCGGACGAACTCCCCTGTCCAGTCGCAGAGCGCTTCGGCATCGAGATCTTCATACGCCGCAAGCGTGATATGCGGCGGCCACTCGGAAGACGCATATCCCGCGTTTGTCATCTCGCGGCGCAGCGCAATCAGTTTTTCTTCTGTATTTTTATCAAAACGGGCAAGCACAACGTATCGGTTCATCGATCATAGCTCCTTTCAAGGCTTCTGTTATCCGAACAGGCGCTTTAGGTGTTCAGCGGAAAAAATGGGGTCTTTGTGCAGGGCATCGAGTGCCATTTCCATGTTTTCGGCGCTGTATTCCACCTGCTTGGAGTAGTCTTTCGTGCAGACGATGCGGTCCCACGGGGTGAATTCGCCGGTATCACGCAGGCACTTTGTGTTCATCAGGCAGATGAACCACACACTCACAGCGCAAAAGCCCACGCGCGCCGCGATGCGGCCGTCGGTCACACCGTGTGCAAAATGGCGGTACAGGAAATACACAAGCAGGTTTTCATAGCCGCCGTCGATGTCGTCGAGATTCGCCTGCAAGCCGTTATCCTCCAAAAGCTGCACGTAATCGGGCCACGTTTCGTCGTAGGGCTCCATTTCGGTCATCATGTCAAACAGCGCGGCGCGGGTATCGGTCTCGTCGGTCGTATCGCGTTCGGCAGGCGACATATTGCCGAACAGCGTTTTCTGCGCCTGCACGCCGAAATCGAGCAGGCGGTGCATGCGCACGCGCAGCGGCAGAGAGCGGTCCTGCACGATGGCAAATGCTTCGTCCCGCAGATGGAACACAAGCGGATCCTCCGGCGCATTCGGCAGCTCGCCGACATTCGTTGTGATGAACGTGACGGGATTTTTCTGCTCAAACAGCAGTCTGCACGCCTCTTCACAGCAAAGGCCCACGCCCATTTCCACGCGGCCGCCGAGCTCCTCATAAAAGCGTGGGTGTTCGCGGCAAATCTCGCACAAAGCATCATCGCCAAGCTTTAAGATAAGCTCGCAGAGGTTGTCGTCATCGAGGAACGGGCAACGCTCGTTTTCGCCGAGGCGGAAGCACACCGTGCCGTCCGGCAGGTCGCACAGCTCTTCGCGCAGGCGGTCGCCGAGCTCTCCTTCTAAATTTTCGTAATATTCAACGGTATCGGGATCAACGTCGATTTCCCAGCCGGCGCAGCAGGTATCGGAACATGCGGCGGCCGTGCAGTGAAACGCGTCGTAAAAATTCGGTTTGATAAATTTCATTTTGCTTTTATGTACTTTACTTCTCTTTCTCATCGGTTTCAGTCGGCGCTGCATCGGGCTTTGGCAGCGTGACTTTTCTTTCAAATACAGGCTTCATGTGCGTGGTGAAGATGCGGCGCTCCGGTTCCGGCAGCGCATTCCCCGCTTCCACGCGCTCAATCAAGAGCTTAGCAGCTGTCTCGGAAAAATCGATCACAGACGGCAAATACTGCATGGAATAGCTGAAGTTCGGCAGCGTGTTGTCATCGTCAAGGCCGGTCAGGTACACGTCCTCCGGCACGCGCAGTCCGGCGGAATGCAGCGCCTGCAGCATGGTATAATCCCAGCCGCGCACAAAGTTGATGATCGCCTTCGGCGGGTCATCCCGGCGGGCTATGTCGTGCAAAAACGCATTCAGCGATTTCGTATCTTCAATCGGCGCAAGGAAAATGTTCTCCTCCGGCACCGTAACGCCGAACTCCTTGCAGGCGTCCCGGAAGCCGCGCAGACGGTCGCGACCCGGTCCGTATATGGGCGGGTCTGCCATATATGCAATGTTGCGGTAGCCGCGCGCGAGCAC
>OLOM01001228.1_pt1 | contig 17772 bp, 8 predicted proteins | sample 1672531 | NCBI WGS metagenome assembly OLOM01 (sample SAMEA3136696, study PRJEB25190) | human gut metagenome | reverse complement strand
CTTAGCGCCGTCAGCCTTGTCAAAGGGCTGATCGCCGGCGTCTCGTTCATGCAGATCACCACCAGCCTCAACCTCGGCCACGTGCTCTGTTTCATCTGCGTGCTTGCCGGTGTGCGGTTTTTCGTCATGGGCGACAAAAATGCCGACTACAACGCGCCGCAGAAAGCCCGCAAGCGCACCCAGCTCGTTGGCGTTCTCTTCATCCTCGGCTTCATCTGTCTGCTCGCTGCCATTTTCGCCGAGCTTCCTGTCGTGCTCACTGTGCAGGCCGTGTACATTTTCGCCCTCGCGCTCGTGCTCATTCTTGCCTGGAAACTCAGCGGCAAAATCTGAATGGCTTTCTACACCGTGTCCTTTTGGGCACGGTGTTGTTTTTACAGAATCGCTGGATGCCGCAATCAAAAACAACAGCTTTCTTGTATTTGCAAACGCGTGTTGCTATAATAGAACCACCGGACAATTATTTGCAAAGAAAGGACAGGTGTATCATGAGACAGGCAATGAGAGAGGATGGCGTCGTGCAGCTGAGCTGGTCGCAGGCAGAGGAATTTCTCGCAGAAGTGGAGAAACGCCGCGGCCACAGAGAGACCGTTGGTGTCTACAGACGCAATCTGCGGCATTTTTTTCAGTTCATCGAGCCTGACGGTCTCATCGATCGCGGCACCGTCGCTAGCTGGCGCGATGCACTGCTCCAGGAAGGCTACAAGCCTAGCACCGTCAATCTGCGCCTGTCTGCTGTGAACGGCCTGCTCGGCCATCTCCAGCTGCGCGATTTTCAGAGCCCCAAGCATTTCAAGCCGGATCCAGACGAGGTTCAGCCAAGTATCAGCCGTGAGGAATATCTCCACCTGCTGGAGACCGCGCGCAGTCTCGACAACGAGAGCACCTATCTTGCGATCAAGCTTTTCGCCCTCACCGGGCTCAACGTCAGCTATCTCGCCAACGTCACCGTCCAGGCTGTTGAAGACGGCGTGGTCACCCATGGCAACGAGCGGATGGCGCTGCCACCAATGCTGCAGGACGAGCTGCGCCATTTTATCGCAGAGCAGGGCATCGAAGAAGGGCCGATCTTTCTCACCGTCGACGGCGTTCCGCTGAATCGCTCCAGCATGACCAACCACATCCAGGTTCTCGGGAAGTGGGCAGGAATCGCCAAGGAAAAATGCACGCCGCGCTGTCTGCGTAAACTCTACCACACCACCCAGGCCCAGATCCTGGAAAAGCTCGCGCCCCTCGTCCAGGCTGAATACGATCAGCTGCTCGCCGCCGAACAGGCGCGCACCGGCTGGCACATCGACTGATCTTCACTGAGAATGGAAACCAACGTTTCTGTTCTCAGTTTTTTTGTTGGCTGCAACAAAAATAGTTGGAAGAAACTTGTCAGAGAAAGTTCTCCCTGCTAGAATAAAAATAAGTGAAAAGAATATAATGCGCTGACGGGATGGTGAAAACCATGTTCCCACCAGCGGCAAAAAGGGGAGAATATCATGAAAGATCGCACACGAAAAATTTGCAGCGTTCTGCTCACGCTGACGCTCTTCGTCGGCATCCTGCTGCCGATGGGCGCAGCGCCGGCGCAGGCGCAGGCGATGAGTACGAATCCTGCGGGATTTGCCTATGAAGTCAATGGCGACGGAACGATCGAGATCACACGGCTGCCCAACGACTATTTTAACACCGGGATCGCAGACATTCCGGCGACCATCGATGGACAGAAGGTCACAGCATTAGACAAGGATCTGTTCGTCAGCGGCCTTTCTGAGGTGACTGTGCCAGGAACGGTCGCAGCGATTCCGGAGTATCTGTTTCGGCTCGACAATCAGGGGAGCGACGGGCTCAAAAAAGTTGTGCTGAAAGATGGCGTGAAAAAGATCGGCCGCGAATCCTTTGCTTTTCAAGTGGGTTTGTCATCGGTGACGCTGTCGAACGAACTGACAGAGATCGGTGGCAGCGCATTTCAAGGCTGCACGGCCCTGGCGCGTATTGATCTGCCAAGCTCGCTGACGACAATTGGCGGCAGTGCGTTTATGAGCAGCGGGCTAACCGCTGTTGTATTGCCAGACAGCGTGCGGGAAGTGGGCGCACAGGCGTTTAGAAACTGCTCAAAATTACAGAGCGTGACGCTGTCCTCTGGAATGACGACGATCTCAGCGAGATTGTTCGAGAACGCCGACAAGCTGACAACGGTGACGATCCCGGCGAGCATCCAATCGATCGGAGAAAATGCTTTTAACGGCTGTGATGGTTTGAAAACGATCTACTTCGGCGGCACGCAGGCACAGTGGAATGAATTGACAAGTTATCCAAATATGGCGTCGCAGGGCAATGAGATCCTGAAAATTGTCAAAGTCATTTTTGCTAATGGCGAATCCAGCGATCCATCTACGCCGACTGAACCGGAAGACAGCGCCATTCCTGTGCCGGTGGATCTCACCGCGGAAAGTACCGTTGACGGTGTGCAGCTCAGCTGGAGCATTCCGCTTTCTGATCCGTGGTCAGATTGGGTGTACGATGGCTTCATTATTTATCGTGAAAATGCCAGCGGTAAGTTCACGGAGATCGATCGCTCATCCGTAATGACGTACGTCGATAAAGATGTCAAGGACGGTGGCAGCTACACCTATTGGCTCTGCGCTTATGATGGTTCTGCAACCGGTGACTACAGCAAAACAGTCACCATCACCTACGATGCCAATCCGTTCACCACGACGACCATCCGCGATACGGCCATCCGCATCGGCAATCAGGAGGATGGCAGCACCAATTTCACTGGCGTCGACAAGCTCTGGCTCACCACCGGCGCTCAGGGCATGCGGATCGATCTCATCTTTCCTGAAGAGATGGACGAGCTGAAAAATCAGCAGCTCAGTGTGACAGTGAGCGGCGGCGGCCAGACGTTCCAGGGCACGGCTGTGGAATACATTGGCCAGCAGGTGAGCTTTACCCTGGCGCTCACCGGCGGCAAGCATCTGAAGCCGGATACGACGTATACCGTCGCGGTGAAGGATGCGCGCGGCAACACGATCGCGCAGACGACGCTCCAGAGCGCCGGCGAAGAAACAGCGAGCTGGGGTTTCACGAATAAGGATGCTTCCTACGGATTCGCAGATCTCTGTCGCTATTATCCGGCGTCAGTCGCATTGGCGCTGTCTTCTCTCGACAAGAGCCACGGCGAGGACGGGCTCTGCTTTGGCATGGCGCTGGCGAATGCGCTGTGGAAGCAGGACAAAATGCCGACGATCTCCGGTGGCCATGAGCTGCTCAATACCGTGAGCTGGAACGATACCCTTGCCAGCGGTCGTTGGCAGGGAGCGCGCATCGAGGATTACATCAAGGCCTGCAACACCCTGCAGTTCAGCCGTGAATATGCCGATCAGACCCGCGCCAATATGAACGATTACGACGGCCTTGTGCGCGCTGTCAAGAGCGGCAAGCCAGTCGTCATCGGTACCTGGATCGACGGCACAGGACACGCTGTGCTCGCCTACGATTATAAGGAAGACAGCAACGCCATCACGATCTACGTGCAGGATCCGCAGTGCATGCCGTACCAGATCGCGACAATGACCCTCAAAGGATCAAGCGGCAACTGGGTTGGCTGGAGCTACGAGCGCCGCAGCTGGCATGTGGATTCCAGCGGCGCCAAGGATCCGAACAGATATTTCTCCTGGCGCTCAGCGACGACCTCGCCAGACGATGATTTCGGCGTGGATGTGTTCCTGATCGATGCGAAGAAAAACATTGAGCACAAGGTCGGCGAAGATCTGGATAATCTCTGGAATGGCCTCGTCGGCGGTGCCAATGTTGCGCTCACGCCGATCACCGGCACCAGCGCAGCCTGGCTGGAGGGCAGCGGCAGCGTTACGATGCAGGGGCTCACAGATGAGATCACCCTTGCTGACAGCGATCTCAACATCACTGCAGACGGCGCCAGCGCACGTGTCAACTTTGACCGCGGCGTTGAAGCTGTCAGCGTCAGTGGCAGCGGCACCCTCGGGCTCAGTGTCAGCGTTGGCGATGTGACGATGCGCTTCAGCGGCACTGCTGCAAATGGCGTGACGCTCACGCGCGACGACGATACGCTCACTTTCTCCGGCGCGGACAGCGGCAGCGTTGTTGTCAGCGAAGGAAATGCGACGATCGAGAGCACAACGATCACGCCGGGCCAGGATGTCAGCGTCAGCTTTGCAGGCGAGACGGAGCATCCGGACGAGCCAGCGAGCGATCTGCCGTATCGCGACGTGCGCGCCAACGACTGGTTTTACGACGCTGTGAAATTTGTCAGTGACGAAAAGCTCATGACCGGCACCGGCGCCAATACATTTGCGCCAAACCTCACCACCACCCGCGGCATGATCGTCTCGATCCTCTATCGTCTGGAGGGCGGTCCACAGATCAATGGCAGCAGCCCGTTCACAGATGTGAAGGACGATGACTGGTACGGCGATGCGGTGCGTTGGGCCGAGCGTGCTGGCGTTGTCAGCGGAACGAGCGCCACGACGTTTGCGCCGAATGCCGCTATCACCCGCGAGCAGCTGGCAGCCATTCTCATGAACTACGCCAACTACAAGCACGAGAACACCAGCGCCCGCGCTGATCTCAGCAAATACAGCGATGCCGGCAAAATTTCCAGCTGGGCGAACGACGTCATGGCCTGGGCCGTCAGCAAGGGCTACATCTCCGGCATGACAGCGACGACGCTGGCGCCGCAGGGCAGTGCGACGCGCGCACAGGTCGCAGCGATCCTGCAGCGCTATCTCGCAGATTGACGATTTTGCTGTGCATAGAAACGATTTGTTTCTATGCACAGCTTTTTTTGTCGAAAAACCGAGCAAAGTACAGGTGATTCCCATTGAAAAATATGACTTCAGCTGTTATGATTGAGTTAATCATATTACAGAAGTATGATTTTTGAAAGACAGCCGAGAGCGAGAGGAGGATGCCTGGCAAGAAGGAGGACAAGACGACGTTCGTCAGCGAGCAGTGGGGGCTGCAGCTGGCGGATCTGGAATTTACAGGAGATTTATTTATGAAAGGAAGATTTTATGAAAAGGAAAATCATCATCAGTGCGCTGGCGCTGATCCTGCTCGCTTGTTTGCTGCCTGGCGCGATGCTGGCAGCTGACAAAGGCGACGGTTCCGGCGCGGGCGCAGCCAATGCCTGGGACATTTCGGCAGCAGGCGACGGCAGCGTGCTCGCATATTATGAAGGAGACACCATCACCATCACTGGCGATGGCGCGATGAAAAATTACGACCGCGCTTATCGCGGGGCGAACGACGGCTCTGGCGTGTTGCGAAAAGTGTGGGCGCCATGGATCGACAGATCGACAGGCGCGCCGTTTCGAGAATTTAAGCACGTTGTGATCGAGCCAGGTGTGACGACGATCGGGACGTACGCATTTTCCGGGATGTACGACCTTGAAAGCGTCGACATTCCCGAGGGCGTGACGAGTATCGGCTCCAACGCGTTCATCAACTGTAAGGCGCTGAAGCAGGTCGATCTGCCAGCGTCGTTTGCCACGATCGGCGAATACAGAAACGTGAAGATCCACACCCGCGATCCGTTTGAAGAATGCGACAGCCTGGAAAAGATCACCATCGCTGACGGCAACACCGCGTTCAAGCTCGACGATCAGGGCATTGCGCTGCTGGGCGCCGACGGCACAAAGCTGATCGCCTATCCGGCAGCCTATCCGATCGATAGCTACACGATCCCAGACGGCGTCACTGAGCTGGACTACGGCGCATTCTCGAGCGCAAAGGTGCAGCACGTGACAGCGCCAGAGTCGCTGAAAAAAATCGGCGACTGGTGCTTCTCCTACATAAAGATCCATTCGCTGACGCTGCCAAACAAGGTGACGCTGGTCGCTGGCGGCGCCTTTAACAACAGTCCTGATCTGCAGGAAGTCAAACTCGGCACAGCAGATTCCTTCTGGTACGATGAATCCGTTCTGAACAGGATCGCGAATCTCAAAGTTGTCGACGCCACTGCTTACAACGGCGCCATCGCCTTTGGAACAAACGGCGTAAATATGCCAGGCAGAAATCTGCTCATCTACACACAGCAAGCGCCAACGTCGGGCGTCGGCAAGGCAGCTGTCGCAGTGGCAGAAAATGGCACGATCGACAGCGAGCAGGCGATCACCGCTGCGCCGGATTTCGTGCTGCCAACCTTCAGCGACAAGATCGCGACCGGTTGGCTCGATGCCAGTGATCAGCCGGCGACGCGTGGCGCCGCTGGAAACATCTATCACCTCGCGACGAAAGCGCTCTCTGGCGTGGACGGCGGCATTCGCTGGCCCTTCGATCCGGAAAGCGGCACCCTCACCATCGCGCCTGCTGATGAGCCAGAGGCGGGCGCTGAGCGCGGCGTCATGAAAGATTACAGCGACGATCCAACTGCTGCACCATGGGCAGAATATGCCGACGACACGACCAGCCTCGTCATCGAGGACGGCGTGACCCATCTTGGCGACAACGCTTTTGCGAGCGACAAGGATCTCACCAGGGTGACGATCCACAGCGACGAACTCAAGGATGAGCCGCAGCAGCCGTTCAAGGGCTGTGACAAGCTCGTCGAAGTGGTTTTTGACAGCGCGCAGCCTCCGCACATTCCTGACGGACTGTTCAACACAAACGCCGACGGCCAGGGCACGAACGGCCACGCCATGATCGTGGATCTGACTGCGTATGATACGCCGCTCAGCGACGGGCTTTCCGGCTTGTCAAACGATTCCATCGTGCTCGTCAGCAAAGAACCGGCTGACAAGGGCGAAACGCCAGTGATCTGGGCCGTGACCGGACCAGGCGTGGCAGTCGACACCACAAACGGCGTCAACCTCGGCGCGATCAGCAGAGACGGCTACACCGTCAAATGGTACAAGGATGCGTTCAAGGAAGAACCGCTGAACGACGAAGCGCCAACAGCGCCGAACACCTACTACGCCAAATGGACGCCGGAAAGCGCCTACGACATGGAAGAGATGCTGCGCTTTGACGCGCTGACCTTCGGTCAGCCAGGCGAGAGCCAGGATCTGCATCCGCAGAACAACAGCGAAGTCGAGTATCAGGGGGATTTTGCCGCCGTCAGCAGTGATGAAAACCTTGTCACAGCGACGGTGCACGACGGCGTCGTCACTGTGACGCCAAATCCGGCGCTTCCTGCCGGCACCCATCACACAACTGTGACGGTCACCACGCCGGATGGCGTGAGCCGCGAGATCCCTGTGCGTCTGACCGTTGCCAAGGCGCAGCCTGCGCTCGTTCTTTCTGAAAACGAAGGTACTGCTTACGCAGGCGACAGCACCAGCTTCACCTACACTTACAGCGGCGACGGCGCGATCAGCGTCAGCTCGAGCGATGAATCCATCGCCACTGCCAGCGTTGATCCGCAGACAAAGACCGTTACCGTGAAAGCGCTGCGCCCAGGCTCGGCAACGCTCACCGTTCTGGCCAGCGAAAGTGACAACCACCTCACAGCCAGCGCCACTTACGCGCTCACAGTGAAGCGCGCCGTCAGCCCGACCCCGAGCGACAGCGTTCACGTCAAGACCGACGGCAATGGCAAGATCCATGTCAGCGATAAAAATGCCGGCAGGGATGAAAAAGTGACGATCACTGTGAAGCCAGACGACGGCTACACCCTCGACAAGCTCACCGTCACCGATCGCAATGGAAACACGCTCCCGCTGACGAAAGAAGGCGAGAACACCTACAGCTTCATCATGCCGCAGTCGCGTCCAGTTTCCATCAACGCCAGCTTCGTGGAGCAGAGCGCTGACGATGGACTGCCGTTTGTCGACGTGCACAAGGGCGACTGGTTCTATGACGTCGTCAAGGATATGTACGAGCGCGGACTGATGACCGGCACCGGCGCCGATACGTTTTCGCCAAATCTCTCAACGACGCGCGGCATGATCGTTTCGATCCTCTACCGCCTCGAAGGCAGCCCTGCCTGCGACACACCGGAAACCTTTGCCGATGTGAACGATGGCGACTGGTACGCCGACGCGGTGCGCTGGGCAGCCAGTGAAAGGATCGTCGCCGGCTACAGCGCAGAAGCGTTTGGTCCAAACGATCCGATCACCCGCGAGCAGCTTGCCTCGATCCTTTATCACTACACCGAGTATAAAGGTGGCGATGTCACAGCGCGCGCCGATCTCAGCACCTTCGCAGATGGCGACAGCGTCGCAGATTGGTCACGCGAGACCGTGGAATGGGCGAACGCCGAAGGACTGGTGAAAGGCCAGCCAGGAAATCTGATCGACCCACAGGGCCAGGCCACCCGCGCGCAGGTCGCAGCGATCTTTGCGCGCTACCTCGAAAACTGACACTTTGATTGAAAGCACCCTCACACAAACCATACAAAGGCAGGACAGAGACCCAGCGTTTCTGTCCTGCCTTTGCATTTTTATTCAAATTCCGCTATACGAGATGTAAACGAACCACAAAACACAGACCGCGCAGCGGAGCGCGGCGAGATAGGATGTGTGAACTGTGCGACCAGAGGAACATCAGGCGTATTCTTTTGAAGACGAGCGCAAACGGATCGAGGAATGCTTCTGCGCCTTTGTCGAAGGCAGCTTCGTCAGCCACGACATCGACGCAGTGCTGCCGCTGTTTTGCGACGACGTCATCGGGATCGGCATGGGAGCGCAGGGCATCGTGCGCTGCCGCGAAGATCTGCGGCCGATCCTCATGAACACGCGCAGCGATGTGGCGATTCACAGACAGCCATCGACTACAGCAACATGCAGGTGCGCTACTATGGCGATGACTACGCGAGCATCAACGCCATGGTCTCGGTCACCACGACCGTCCGCGGCGAACGCCGCACGAGCCACATCGGCCAGTGCGCCAGCCTGCGCCGGATCGACGGCCAGTGGCGCATCAATATGGTGCAGGCGACGCCGCTTTCCATCGATATCCAGGATATTGATTCGTATCCGCTGTCCTTCGCCGAGGACGAGATCGAAAACTATCGCCGCCAGGCGCAGTTCTCGTCGATCATGCGGCGCAGCATCATCGCGACGTACAAGATCAATTTCGAGAGCGACAGCTTTGAGGAATATGTGGCGGTGAGCGGCTCTTCCGTGGCGGTGCAGCAGGGCGATCCTTACGAGCGCATCATGCAGGAATCGGCGATGGTGCTCGTGGACGATGCGATGAAGCTGGAGTTTATCTCCACATTTTCGATCGCCAATCTGAAAAAATGCTACCGCGCCGGACAGACCGACGTCACCCTCGACTACGAATCGCCGCAGCCAGATGGGCGCGTTGTCTGGCTGCGCAACAGCCTGCATCTTTTCGCCGATATCAAGGGACGGCTCAAGGGCTATCTCTATCTTTTCGACATCGATGCCTACAAGCGTCAGGCGCTGCGCCTGGCGCATCAGGCGGAGCACGATTCCGGCACAGGCGTTTTCAACAAGGGCACGACGCGCCAGAAGATCGAGATGGCGCTGAATCTCTACGCCATGCCGAAAACCTGCGCCTTTTTCATGATCGATCTCGATCATTTCAAGCAGATCAACGACAGTACGGCCACGCAGTTGGCGACGAGGTGATCCGGCAGACAGCGGAGATCCTCACCAGCTCCTTCCGCGCAGAGGATGTTGTCGGGCGGCTCGGCGGCGACGAATTCTGCGTGTTCTACACCGGACAGAACGACGTCGACACCCTCGGCTGCAAGGCGGCGCAGATCTGCGAAGCAGTGCGGCATATTCATCCAGCGCAGAATGGCGGCCCCGGCACATCGGTGAGCATCGGCATCGCGCGGCGCGAGAGCGGCGACGATTTCGACAGCCTCTACCGCAAAGCCGATGCGGCGCTTTACCAGCGCAAGGAAGCGCTCGGCCGCGATGGCTACACGATCTACGGCGATGGCGCCGATTCCTGAACAAAAAACAGGCCTGGAACAGAAAAGGAGATTTCTGTTCCAGGCCTGTCCTGTTTAGCGGATCGTTTCTCAGTCGAGCAGACCATATTCGCGCATAGCGCCAGCGAGACGCTCAGCGTTCTGTGGTTCGATCTCGGTCATTGGCAGGCGCACGGTGCCGCCAGCGAGACCCATGAGCTCAACAGCTTTCTTGACAGGGATTGGGTTGACTTCGCAGAAGAGGGCGTTGACGAGGTTCATCGCGTCGAGCTGCATCTTGGCAGCACCAGCGACGTCGCCGTCGAAGAATTTCTGCACCATGTCGTGGGTCTGCTGTGGAGCGATGTTCGAGAGCACGGAGATAACACCCTTGCCGCCGAGGGAGAGCAACGGCACGATCTGGTCGTCGTTGCCGGAGTAAACGTCGATGTCACCGTTTGCAATGGCGAAAAGATGACCGATCTGGGAAATATTGCTGGAGGCTTCCTTGATGGCGACGATGTTTTCAACGTTGCGCGCGAGCCATACAGCGGTTTCTGGCTGGATGTTGCAGCCGGTGCGGCTAGGCACATTGTAGAGGATGACAGGGATCTTGATCGCGTCGGCGATGGTCTTGAAATGCATCTTCAGACCGTTCTGGGTGGCCTTGTTGTAATATGGGGTGACGAGCAGCACAGCGTCTGCGCCGTCTTCTTCAGCCTGCTTGGAGAGCATGACAGCAGTGGCCGTGTCGTTGGAACCAGTGCCGGCAATGACAGGCACGCGATGGTTCACATACTGGATGGTGTGGGCGATGACCTGGGAATGTTCTTCCTCAGTGAGGGTGGACGATTCGCCAGTGGTGCCGCAGATGATGATGGCGTCGGTGCCATTATCGATCTGGAAATCCAGCAGACGTTCGAGAGCAGGATAGTCAACGGAACCATCCGCAGCAAATGGGGTAACGATTGCGCAGCCTGCGCCAGTGAAAATAGACATAAATTTTTCCTCCTTAGATTGTGTGCGGGGAGAGCCGCCGGGACTGGAGGGATAAAAGAAAAAAGCGACGTTTCTGTGGGGAAACGTCGCTGGTGATCCAGTTCATTTTGCCCAAACGGGCACAATGTCGATAGCTCCCCATCCTAAGATGACAGTCATGTGCCTCTTCGACACATGCCCAGCAAGACGCCGCCAGCCAGACGTCCCACTTCGGCGAGCATCCCTTTTGCCAGCTGTCGGCGTCCGCTGAAGACTCTCGCTGGTGACTCATGAGGCTCGCGACCTCTATCTAGATTTTCTGTATATTTAGTATATTAGGGGATTCGCGCCACGCTGTCAAGGGAAATTTGAATAACGTCCTGTAATCGTTGTGATTTCGTGGTATAATGTGGGAACGACACAAAGGAGGCGCGCCCATGACACCAGAACAGGCACTGAAAAAATATTTTGGCTACGATTCCTTCCGTCCCGGCCAGCGGGAGATCATCTCCGCCTTGATGAGCGGGCGCGACGCCCTGGCGATCCTGCCGACAGGCGGCGGAAAATCGCTGTGCTACCAGATCCCGGCGATCTGCATGCCGGGGCTGACGCTCGTGATCTCGCCGCTCATCTCGCTGATGAAGGATCAAGAGGACGGGCTCGTGGAAATGGGCGTGGCAGCGCGCTCGCTGTCCAGCGCCACGACAACCGAGCATTTCGCCGAAACGATGCGTCTGGCGCGCGCCGGCGAGCTGGATCTGCTCTATGTCGCGCCAGAGCGGCTGGAGCTCGAAGGCTTTCGGGAAACCCTCGCAAGCCTGCACGTGACAATGGTCGCCGTGGACGAAGCGCATTGTGTGAGCCAGTGGGGCCACGATTTTCGCCCCAGCTACATGCGTATCGCCGAGCTCCTCGAGGATTTTGCCGAGCGCCCCGTCTTCGCCGCCTTCACCGCGACAGCCACAGCCCAGGTGCGCGAGGACATCATCGCCCAGCTGCGTCTGCGCGATCCTTTCTGCTACATCTCCAGCTTTGACCGGCCCAATCTCCATTTCTCCGTGCTCAAGCCAGAGAATAAAAACCGCGCCCTGCTGCGCCTCCTGGAAGAGGAAGAAGCGAGCATCATCTACTGCGGCACGCGCAAAGCCGTTGAGAGCGTCTACCATTTTCTGCGCGACCGCCGCTTTGCCGTGACCTACTACCACGCCGGCCTCGACGCCGAGACGCGCAACCGCCACCAGGACGATTTCATCTACGACCGCAAGCCCATCATGGTCGCCACCAACGCCTTCGGCATGGGCATCGACAAGCCCGACGTGCGCAGCGTCATCCATTACAACATGCCCAAGGACCTCGAGAGCTATTATCAGGAAGCAGGCCGCGCCGGACGCGACGGCGCACCAGCCAGCGCCGTGCTCCTTTTTTCGCCCCAGGACATCCTGCTCAACGCCCGCCGCGTTGAAGAATCGCAGGCGCCCAACGCCAAGGAAAATCTCCAGGCCATGACCAGCTACTGCAACACCGGCGGCTGCCTGCGCCGCTACATCCTGCGCTATTTCGGCGAAGAGCCAGCGTGGCGCGAATGCGGCAACTGCTCCGTCTGCGACGGCACCGTCGCCGTTCACGACTGCACCGTCGAAGCGCAGAAGATCCTCAGCTGCATCATCCGCATGGGCCAGCGCTACGGCGCCGGCAAAGTCAGCGACGTCCTCCGTGCCAGCGACACCGAATTCAACCGCGCACACCATTTCGAGCGGCTCAGCACCTACGGCGTCATGAAAGAGTACAGCGACCGCGACATCCGCGACATCATCTCCCTCCTCGTCGCCGAAGGCTACCTCGTCATCGACGAATTTCGCACCCTCAAAGCCACCGAGCGCAGCAAAGCCCTGCTCCACGGCGAAGAGACCATCGCCATCAACAAGCAGCTCAAGGAAGAAGGACGCCGCCGTCTCTCCCAGCGCGTCGAAGACATCGAAAGCTACGACGCCGGCCTCTTCCAGACCCTGCGCATCCTGCGCCGGCAGATCGCCGAAAACACCGGCGTCGCGCCGTTCGTCATCTTCTCCGACCGCTCCCTCATCGACATGGCCGCCAAGCTGCCGCAGGATATGGGTGAAATGCGGGACATCGCCGGCGTCGGCGAGAAAAAACTCGCCCGCTACGGCGAACCCTTCATGCTCGCCGTGCGCGCCTATGTGAGCCAGCACGGCATCGACGTCGCCGCAGCGCGGCGGCAGAATCTGCGCGTCACCGCCGCACCACAGAGCGTCAGCGGCAAAGGCGCCAAACGCTCCACCCAGGTGCGCACCCTCGAGATGATCCGCAATGGGCTTTCCCTCGACGCCATCGCCCGCACCCGTAAGCTCACCCTGCAGACCATCGAGAGCCACGTCCTCACCCTCCTCGAGCAGGGCCAGCGCCTGCCAGTGGAAAAATGGCTGTCCGACGACGACCGCGCCCTCATCTGCCGCACCGCCAAAGCCAGCCAAAGCGACCGCCTCACCCCCATCAAAGACGCCCTCCCCGACCGCATCAGCTTCTTCCAGATCAAGCTCGCGCTGACGCTGGAGAAATTGGGACGGTAGGTATTCCCATTATCGAAGCAAAATACGCGTAAAATCAGTCGTAAAAAAATACGATTGATTTTGCGCGTATTTTTACGTACAATTAAAATCGTAGAATGGGAAAGGAGGACGAACGGATGCGTGAAACAAGAACGATCGAGTTCAAAGAAGAGATCACAAACTCGTTTTTAAAAACAGTGAGCGCATTTTCAAATTACGATGGCGGAGAAATCTATTTCGGCATTGATGACAACGGCAACGTCAAAGGATTGTCAGACACCAAACAAGCCTGCCTGGATATTGAAAATAAAATTAACGACAGCATTTCGCCGCAGCCAGACTATACAATGGAACTGCAGAATAACGACAGGACGATCAAGCTGACAGTAAAAAGTGGCCCTCAAAAACCATACTTATATCGATCGAAAGCGTACAAACGAAATGATACGGCAACCATAGAGGTTGATACATTGGAACTGTCGCGGCTGATTTTAGTTGGAAAAAATATCAGCTTTGAAGAATTGCCGTGTGAAGATCAGGAACTGACATTTGATGTTTTAAGCCGAAAATTAAAAGAATGCATTCAGCTTGAAGCCTTTAACCAGGATACGATGAAAACGCTGAATTTATATAACACCACAACCGGATACAATAATGCAGCTGGAATTTTAGCAGATAAAAATCATTTTCCGGGAATTGATATGGCAAAATTTGGCGAAAACATCAGCGTGATCTATAAGCGGGCAACATTTGACAATATCTCCGCCTTGGCGGTGTATGACAAGGCATTAGACGTATTCAAAGATTATTACCAATACGAAGTCATACAAGGTGCCGACAGGAAAAAGATAGAGAAAATACCAGAGGCTGCATTTAGAGAAGCGATCGCAAATGCTCTGATCCATAGAGAATGGGCTATGACCTCTCAAATAAGAGTTTCGATGTTTGAGGACAGAGTAGAGATCCTCTCTCCAGGGGGATTGCCGCCGGGCATAACGGAAGAAGAGTATTTATCGGGGAAACTCTCTGTCCTGAGAAACAGAAACCTTGCCAATGTCTTTTACAGGCTGGGGTTTGTCGAAATATTTGGGACCGGCATCACACGCATCAAACAGCTCTACGAGGAAAGCTTAAAGCGACCAGATTTTGAAGTGACGGAAAATACGATAAAGATCGTCCTTCCGGTTGTTGAGAACGATTGGAACTTAACAGACGACGAAAGAAAGATCTATCACATCCTGAGCAAGACTGTGCTGAAATCCATGGGCGACATTGCGCCGCATGTCACATTCAGCAAATCAAAAACAACGCAGCTGTTGAAAAATATGGCGGAAAAAGGCATTGTGAAAATTGAAGGTCGTGGAAGAGGCACCAAGTACGCGCTAAAATGATCATCGGCAGTCGTGCGCGCAGGGCAGACAATTTTCATTATCGAAGCAAAATACGCGTAAAATAAAATCAGCCGTAAAAAAATACGATTGATCTTGCGCGTATTTTTGATCGAAATCTGGGAAATAGTCAAAAATGCAAAACTGCTGGCTGCTGCCCGGGGGTTGAAACCCTGTAGAACGTCCAAAAATGATCAAAATGAGCAAAACTGCCGAGCGCTATCCAAGAGAGCAAGCCGAAAGGCGCAGCTTGATTGGCTGCCGGCTACTGCCCGAGGGTTAAACCCCTGTAGAACGCCCAAAAATGATCAAACTATGCAAAACTGCCGAGCACCATCCGAGAAGTCGAGACGAATGTCGAAGACTGATCGGCTAATGGTGCCGGGGCAAGGTTTGCCCAAGAAGGCGAGTCACGACGCGAAGCGCAGCGAAGCAAAGTGACGAAGGCTGATTGGCTGCAAACTACTGCCCGAACGTTGAAAAAATGCAAAACTGGTCGAAATAATGCAAAATTGGCAAGAATTTCTGCTTGACAGTATGCTATAATAAAGCGAACAAATCACCAGGAAAGGATTGACCATCCGACCCTCTCCAGTAGACTCCTAGAGAAGAGAAGAGAAGAGAAGAGCGCGTAGTCCGCGCTGATCTTTGCGCGCAAAATTTCAGAGAACCTGTTTCACAGACGCATTCCGTGCGTGGAATCTCCGCGCCCGCCATGCGTCTGTTTTTCGTGTCCCCGCGCAGCGCGAAAGGGGACCGCGCCCATGCGTAAGTTTGGTAGAAAAATTTTGAGCGCCCTGCTCGCGCTGGCCCTCCTCGTCAGCCTCCTGCCCCTCGGCGCAGCGCCTGCGCAGGCAGCAGGGTATGACGATAAAAATTTATTCCGAAAAGGACTTGCGGGAGTTTTCCGACGCGCTCAGCCGAAACACGGCAGGCTGCGCCAACGCAAATGTTTCTCTCGAGGGAGATATCGATCTCGGGAACGCAGCATGGGTACCAATCGGGACCGACATTCGTCCCAGCATCGGACCGATAACCTTCACCGGCACCTTTGACGGCAACGGCCACACCATCAGCGGCAACATCGACAATATGGGCGAGAGGTACCAATTTTCTAGTGATGTCGGCCTTTTTGCTTGTCTTGGCAGTGGCGGCACCGTGAAAAATCTCAAAGTTACCGGCAGCGTCAGCGGCGGCGAGATGGGCGTCAATGTCGGCGGCATCGTGGGCGCGAACAATGGCGGCACTGTTACAAACTGCACCTTCTCCGGCAGCGTCAACGGCAGGAGTGCCATCAATGTCGGCGGCATTGTGGGACAGAACAGCGGCAGCGTTACAGACTGCACCTTCTCCTCTGGCAGCCTCAGCGGCAGTGGCAACGTCGGCGGCGTCGTGGGGCAGAACAACAGTAGCGTCACAAACTGCAGCAACAACGTCGGCTTCAGCATCAGCGGCAGCGGCAACAATTTCGGCGGCGTCGTGGGGAATAACAGCGGCACTGTTGAAAACTGCTCCAACAGCGGCAGCTTCAGTGTTCCTGCCGCTCCTAACACCGCCAGCGGCAATCTTGGCGGTATTGTGGGGCAGAACAGCGGCGCCGACGCTAGAATTACCAGCTGCTACAACACCGGCGATCTCTGCAATGACTTTCCTAGCGGCTCTTTTGACGGCAACCTCGGCGGCGTCGTTGGGAGCAACTCTGGCAACAGCGGCGTTATGAACTCCTACAACACCGGCACCATCGGGAATAGTATTGTTTCATTCGTTTCGGGTACCGTTGGCGGTGTCGTTGGGAGCAACTCTGGCAACAGCAGCGTCACAAACTGCTACAACAGCGGAAATTTCGGCAGTTTTATTAATAGCACCGTCGGCGGCGTTATAGGGAGTAACACCGACACCAGCAACGTCACAAACTGCTATTTCTTGCAGCAGGACAATGTGCCAGCACAGGGCATCGGCAGCGGTGAGACAACCGGCGCAACTCCCGTCGACGATCTCACCAAGCAGGAACAATTCTCAGACTGGGATTTCGCCAACACCTGGCGCATCAGCCAATCGCTGGGCTTCCCAGTGCTGCAGGAAAATGCCCAGGATGGCCTGCCACCAGGACTCGGCACCGAAGCGTCCCCATACAGGATCAGCACCGCCGACGAGCTGAAAAGCTTCCGCGACATCGTTAACGACGTGGACGGCAATGCGGACGGCAATCCCGCCGCCCACGCCGAGCTGATGAACGACATCGACCTCTCCAGCATCTGCAATGAAACGAATCCGTGGGAACCGATCGGCAATGGCGGAGGGACCTCGGGTGGCAACACCTTCGAAGGCTACTTTGATGGGCAGGGGCACAGCGTCAAGAACCTCGTTGTTGGCTTATGAGAAGCACGTCGCTGGCGCGTCGTGCTTCTCATAAGCCTTTTTATTTTATTGGCGAGCGTGCGCAGACAACCGAAAATATTTTTCGGTTGTGGCTCGAAGAGACACAACCTACTACCATTAAACATTAAAAATTACTAATTAATCATTGGAGAAATCATTTCTAATTTAAACGAAAAGAGCACTTTCTCCAAATCTCAGAGAAAGTGCTCTTATTTTTACGAGCGCTTTTATGCCTTTATCGGCATGCGCGGCAGCTGCTGCACGATGCGGCGTCGGCGTTTTCGCCGAAGACGCGGGTGTTCAGCGCCTGGCCGGTTGGGGTCATAGCGAGGCCTCCTTCGGCGGTCTCGCGCAGGGAAGCGGGCATGGTGTCGCCGATGCGCTTCATGGCGAGGATGGTTTCATCGGCTGGAATGTGGCTGGTGATGCCGGCCAGCGCCAGCTCGGCAGCCATAAAGGCGGTGGTGACGCCGCCGGCGTTGCGCTTGATGCAGGGGATCTCCACAAGCCCGGCGACAGGGTCGCAGACGAGGCCGAGGATGTTCTTGATGGCGATGGCGCAGGCCTCGCCGCTCATCTGCGGCGTGCCGCCGGCAAGCTC
>OLOM01001218.1_pt1 | contig 17902 bp, 17 predicted proteins | sample 1672531 | NCBI WGS metagenome assembly OLOM01 (sample SAMEA3136696, study PRJEB25190) | human gut metagenome | reverse complement strand
GTAAGTGATAAAAAGAAGAATAATAGCAAAGTCACCAAATTGCTAGTTAAGCCAAAGTCTAATAAAAAATCAATCAAATTATCTTGCGCAATTGGATGTAAACTAGCTTCAACTTTATCAATGCAAAATACTCCTTGTAAAGAGTCTCTCCCTTGACAATAATTTTTAAAAGCCAACATTTTTAATAAAATGTGTCCTAAATTATCTTCACCAGAGGAAATAGCCTCAAAGTTATAATTAGAATTTGACGGTGCAAATGTTTCTTTATTCATGTCATCACTAACTAAAGTTGCATTATCATAATCTGTTTTCTGAAAAATCTTTAAATAAGCATTTTTGATAAAATCCTTATCTTCTTGCAACATATTATTTTCTGTTTTTTCTACAGAATCTGTATCAATAATAGGAAATAGACGCTTAAAATTAATATATGCAGTATTTAGATTAAAATTTCCATCCCCTTTGCCTCTTTTTCTGCCAACAACAACACGTAAACGTTCAGGCTCTTTTGTTAATATGTTCTTTACATAATACATTGAAACATATTCATGAATGGGATTTCCATCAATGTCTACTAAATCTAGATAATATTCATATTTTTGATTATCAAAAATTTTACTCATTTTAAAAACATTACTAATTGTAGTTTTTAATGGTGTTCCAACTAAATCTTTAGCATCATTTGGAGAATTAAATGGATGCGCTATTAATCCAAGTAATGCGGATTTCATTGTACCATTCTTGCCTGATAAAACAGTTAAATTACTACCTAATTTAATATAACAGTTTTTAAGTGATCGGAAATTTTTAATATATATACCATTATATTTTCTAAACTTAACCTCTTTATTTGATTCATATCCATATTGTTTTGCTGATATCTCATCCATATGCATTACTCCTTTTACTTTTTAAAATCATAATTATTATTTTTGTAAGCAAGCTTCAATAAACTTATGATGACTTTTAAAATAATTTTTCAAGCCCTCACTACTAGGAAATACATCAGTATTATGCATGTATCCATTAAAAATCTTTCTTAAATTGTCAATATCTTTGCATATTGCAGAGTGTTGACTGTTATCAATATCATTACTATTCCGAAGCTTATTTGCTGCATCTTTTATTACACGTTGAAATTCATCTTCAGTATGCTCCTGACCGTCTAATTGTTCCATATAATATTTTGCAGATAATTCAAATAAAGTTCTAAGTAATGTACCACATGCATTGGGATATAAATCAACATCTAAAGCTTTCAATTCTCTTATAATTTGATTTATACGCATATTACTAGAACGGATATTATATTTGTATGGAATAATTGTTTGACATCCCTCAAATAAATCTTTCTTTTTATTTCTTCTCGTTTTATTTGATTTTTGAGATTGATTTTCTAAATCATTTTCTTCTGTACTAAATATAGTTTCCTCAACAAAGGTAGTAACTTCATTATCATTTTTATTTGATTTAATATCTTCTAATTCCTTATTCATTATAGCTTCACAAGATTCACCATATAACTCAAAAGATATCTTATCATAAAAGGAAGCGATTTTAGCATTATCATATACCTCCCCAACATTTTTACCGCTTAAGTTTTTCTGTACAGCCCTCATCCGTACTTTGAAAATTTCTATATCCGAAGGGGAAATCCAATAATTTTTATTACGATTAATCTTTAAAAAAGGTAAATAATGTGGACGCAATATTCTTTCAAAATTAGTTTTTGTTACACTATTTATTTCAGCTCTTGTTAATATATTTTCTTTTTCCATCCAATCGAAAAAATCAATTAAAATATCTGACCCACTCAACCTTTTATTATATCGTGCCTTTTGTAAAGAATCCCATTTAGATAAGCCTTTCCCTTTCTGTTCTCCTTTATGTCGTATTTCAATCCAATGTTGCATTTCCTTTTCATTTTTAAAAACTGCAACATCAATATTGAAATCAACTATGTTGTTATTGGATATTTTTTTAAATTTACTAAATAATGAATGATTAATATCTTGCAAAATACTTGGATTATTGAGTAATTTCAAAGCAGTTACTCTTCTATTACCTTCACCGACAACATATAATCCATCATATAAGTCTGAAGGATAGACACCAATTATTTCTAATGGATTTAACCCATGTTCTGCAATATCTGAAGCCAACACACACAATTGTCTTTCTGATTACCAATCATTTTTAACATAGCCTCATATTCTTCAAATGAAGCATCCAACCTTGGATTATTATTTGACAATAATAATGAATTAATCGATACCTTTTTCATTTCATAATCTTGCATATCTACTACCTCTCAAAATTATATCTCATTTTATTTATACTATGAAACTATATACATTATTTAAATTAAGAAACAATCAATTTTATATAAGCAAAAGTAAAATAACCCGTATTTAACAGGAGATATAATAAACCCCTTTATAAATAAGAGTACTGTCGAAAACTCTCGAAGCTGATAAACAGTGCTCTTTTTTATTAGCTTCTTTTTTATTTCCCTCCACTTTTTTGCCTTTTTTTCTTGACTTTTTCTCACTTTTTTCGGCTCGCTCCGCTCGTATTCTAAAAAGGTGAAGGGAGGTCAGCTCTATGCTTAACCATATTTCTACTATTTGGGAGTATCGCGATTTCTTGGCTATTCACAAGTCTCATCTTGATGTTTCCCAGTTAAAACTTCTTAAATCTAAATATCGTCCTGCTTTAGCTAAATTGCGCAAACTTGATATTTCTCTTGCTTCCAATATCTTGTTTCCTCTTTATTCTCATACAGGCAGACCTGCTATTGATCCTGCTGTTTTAGTTCGTTCTTTCGTCTTGATGAATCATCTTAAGTATTCTTCTATCAAACTTTGGTGTGATGATCTTGTCAATGATTCTTTGCTTCAATATCTCATTGGCTCTTTTAATTGTCCTCAATCTTTCATTACTAAGAAAAAATTTAAAAATAAGCCTGTCAAAGGTGACACTTCTTCTATTTATGATAAATACAGAAACGGTACAGCGTTCGATAGAGACCGCTTGTTATAAACTTTACAATCCCTTTTTAACACTATTGCCGTTATTCCTTCTCTTGATATGGGCCTAATCGAACCTGCCAATTCGACTCTTTCTGGTGATGGCTCATGCCTTCATATCCACGCTTCCTGATATGGACATAAAATTCAAGATGCTCTTAATCCTGACAATAACTATCGTTTCTCTGCACCGGATGCGGATATAGGTTGGGACAGTGATCTTGCTCAGTATTTTTTCGGCTTCACTTTCTACAATATCTCTTTTCACAACCCGTCTCCACACATTGATCTGCCTGTTTTTATCGCTCTGGAGAAAGCATCTCGAAATGATGCTTTGAACCGTGTTTCGGCTACGGATCAGATACTGGATATCAACCCGGATCTGAAACCTAAATACATGTGTCTAGACTCCGCTTCTGACAATAACTCAATTTATTAGTTTTTTCAAGAGAAGAATATCATTTCTTTGATTGATCATAATAAACGAGGAAAATCGATGGAATCTAAAACCGGTGAATCTATCAATTCGGATGGTATACCCGTCTGCAGTTGCAATCACACCATGACTTATGATGGATATGACCATACTCGTTACAGAAAGAAATACTGCTGTCCTTTGAAAACTGACCTTATTGATTCCTGTCCTTTTGCACAAACATGCTCTACTTCTGACTATGGAAGAGTTGTTTATGTTAAGGACAAAGATAATGAGCCTAGATTTAAAGGGCCTATTTCCTATGGTTCACCTAAATGGAAATCTATATACAAAGATCGTACCTGCAATGAAAAAATCAACAATGCAGTATTAAATACTTACGGCTTACACAAGATGCATTTACGCAATGGAGCAAAGAACGGATTCTTCACTATCATTGCAGGAATCAACCTACACCTTGATGCGTTGTTGAAAGCAGAGATTTAAGAATTGAAATTTTTAAAAAATAAGTGATTTTTCACTATTCTTAGTGCGCCTTGTTTTCTATTCATAGCTTTATACAGATATTATTTATCTATTGCCAAGACTTTTCATTTATTTACTTCCTACTTTTCGACTCTACTCTACTAATTACACTTTGATTCATCTATTACATTGTATAATGATGTATATCTCTATTTTCTTACCAAGTCAACTTTTTAAAAATAATGTCAAAACTACACCAATAGATATAATTTATGATTATTTATAAAATGTTTAGCAAATACTCTTTCATTTTTTCTTTTGGAACATAATTTAATTTGCTCCTACATGCATAACTTTCTTGTTTAATCATCTTAACATAATCTTCTATTTCTTGGTTACTATTGATAAATGCACCTTTTACAAGCTCTTTCACTTCATCCTGATTTTCACAAGGTATTTCATACATTTTAACTAGTAAATATGCACCAAAAGCAGATTGATATGAGCAACCTTTTTCATGTACATACTTCAAAATAGATTTAATACATATATTTGTTAAAAAAAGAGTTCTAAGTGTTATTGTTAAATTTTTTGGAATAGGATATAAATTGGAAAAAGATTCATAGCGCATAGATTCTATCCAATTATATACATTTTCATTTTCCATTAATTCATCATGTTCAGCCAATTTGTTAAATATTTCTATTTGAACATCAATCTCTAAATTTTTAATCCATGGTAATACCAAACTATTTTGATTGGTAACACAAGTTTTTATAATCCAAATATAAAATACATCAAATATCTTTTCATTATTCACTTTATTATATAACTCGTCACTAACATTCGAATTAATATACTCAACTAATTTAAAATACATTTCCTTTGTAAATTTATGCCCAATATTTGATTTTCTCATCTGTTCTATAATTTCTGTAGCATTATTTTGCAAACTAATATGTCTTTCCCATAGGTTTTCCAATAATTTTACATTAATAAATTTCCAATTTGTAAATTTATTAATTGAGTAATATGAAATTATATAAATAAATAGGTAAGTACAATTCTTTTCACTAAGTTGATTTACTTTTTTTTTGCATCAAATTTAGTAAGAGAAATAAAGTTTTCACCTATCCGCTGAATATAAATTTCATTGAAAAATTCATTCTCAATTACTGAACCAAATATATTGAAAAATTCGTTATATTCATTCTTTTCTAAAAATATACCATCAATTTCAGTTATAAGTAATTCACTGATGCATTCTCTACAGAATTGCACATATATACAATAAAACTTAAGCTAACACCAGTGATGTCGATTATATTTACAAATCACTGATGTATTTAATAACAATTATTTTTATAAGTTGGCTATAATTTTTAGTTATAATATCAGCCAAAGTCAAATTCTATATATAAACTTCTATTGTTTTTTTAACTTATTTAAAAAATATATATTAACTTGATTGAATGGAGTTTTAGCATCATGATAATATCCATCATTTAGTACATACAATTTATTATCAATGATTGTTATTCCTTCAATTGCATAAGAATCTTTTAATACATATAAAGGTTTAACAACACTTGTTTTTAAATTAACAGTGTAAATATAACTATCTCCGTTATAGTCCGAACCTGCAGAAAAATAAATCAAATCATTTTGTTCATCTAAAAATAATTGATCTTGTCCTTTTACACGTATTTTAATCATTTTGAGTATTTCACCATCATATGAGCAATTCAATAAAGAATCCTTTGTCAAAATCCAAAGTGTGTTGCTCCGTTTATCATTTGCAATACCTGATGGTTCCTTTATATCAAAATTCTCTATTTCATTTCCTTTTTTGTCTATATGGCGAACTTTATTTTCTCCATAAGAACATAACCAGATAGTTCCATCTATTGACTTAGTAACTCCTTGTATATCTCTCATATTCTCAAATTTTAAATAACAAGGTATATCTCTTTTGATAACAGAAAAATCCTTTTTGACTATTTCAATAGATGCCTGGAAAGTTTTATCGTTAGGTTTATATTTACCTGCATTTCCTATAAAAAAACATTCTTCTTCTTTATCCCAAAAAAGTCCTGTACATGTAAATCCTACATTATCATTTTTTTTGTCTGGCAATTTTAATATTTTATTTGCATATATTTTGTCACATTTCTCTAGTTCAATTTTTACTCTTATACGTGGTACAATTATAGATCCTACTGTTAAAAATATTATGAGAAAAAATAACATAAAAATTAATCGTTTTTTCTTCTTCATACTTTCTTTCCTTTTCTCAGTTCTGGTATCCATTTTTCTCTTGTTGCAACCAACGATACAAAAATCGTTAAAGCCAACAAATATCTAGTAACTGCATTTTTATATACAGCAACCATAGACAATGCCACAATACTCGTAACTATAAGTATTGTCATTTGCAATTTTGTATTAAAGTAATTGTTCATTTGTATCTCATTATCAATACATTCTTTTCTTGCTAATACAAAATATAAAATCATGACTATTAAATAGCTTACTAATGACGTATATCCACCAGCAACATATCCAAAAATCGGAATAAAAAACGCATTTAAAATTATATTACACACTGCTGCAAATACTGATGCAAACAAAATAAATTTTGTTTTTTTGTAATAAAACAAGACATTGACATATTGTTGATATATATACATAACAATAACACTAATTGCTAATGGTGGCATAACCCATATTGCCTGTAAATATTTTTTTCCTCCCAAAATCAAAATTATTTCTGGAGCCATCACAATTTCCGCAATAGCGCAAAAAGCAACAATAATTGTTCCGACTGTTATCAATTTACTTTTATCTTTCGATGAATCCTTTAACTTTAATTCCTTAAACAGCCATGCCTGTAAAGATAAATTCAACGCACCACTTATAACAAAGATGACCATAGCTGCACTATATGATACACTATATAATGCAGCATCTTCATAACCATCAATTTTTTGTATCATTAAACGATCCGAATGATTTAATAATATCATAGATAAGTAATATGGCATCAATGGCAAATTATATTTCAATGCATCTATTGCATAGTCTTTTTTCCATAATGTTGATGTACCTTTATAATTTGATATAAAAAACGGAATTGCAACTCCTAACTGGATTACTGTCCTTGTAGCTATAACATAAAATATAGGATTATCTAAATTAAGAAAAACAGTTAATGCACCAACTATAGGTCCTATAAGACCATATACAATTATTGCAAATAACATTTTCTTATATTGGTTATCAACTCTTTGTCTTGATGACCACAATCCGAAACTAATAGTACCTATAAAAGAACATATCATCAGTATACTTAACGGAGTACTTATTCCAGTAATATAATTAATACCCTTGTGAAACATTAAATACATTAATGTCCAAATCACAATCAATACAATACTCAATGATTGCATAGTTGCTGTATATGTTGTCCTGTTTTCATCGTCCCTTACTAATCCTGCAACATAACCATTGCTGTATATTCTTAATGTTATAATAATCTCAAATATTTCTAGCCAGGACATAAATATACTATATATTCCATATTCCTTAGTAGCTAAGTAATGTGTCAGTATTATCATTACCAACCAAGGCGCAATTTTTTGCATTATATTTCCCACTGTATACCAAGACGCAGCTTTCATTTCTACTGACATATCTCTATATTTTTTTATGATTTTTTTAAAAAAAAGTTTCATATCTAACTCACTTCTATTGACTGATAAATCTTGCTATTCCCAAAAAAGAAAATAGCAATAAAAATAGTTGATAAATAATGAATCCATATACTCGATCCTGTCATTCCGATGCCTATATAACATAGCAACATAAAATACATAAATTTTTTACACTTTAAAGGTGCAATGTACTTTATCGTTCTTGCACGAATCAATGTAATTCCAAGAATAATGATAGTTCCCCATATTCCGAAAAATGTCAAGAATTGCAAAACAACATTATGTGCATAATAATATTCACCCGAAGTAATATATAGCGGAATACCAAATCCTCCTGGCAAACCGACTCTACCTCTTATATACTCTACACATGCCGTATAAATATAATCTCTATTGGTCAAGTATATCTCATTGCTTTTTATTTGATTTATCAACAAAGTAACACTTCGAGATTGCATTCCATATTGTGCTAGTTTTTGGCTTACCCAATATAAAATATCTATTAAATTATTTAGTAAAATATATGCTGATAATACCAATCCAACAATTATTATCAGTTTTTTCCATAACTTTATTTTACCTGAATATGTATATGCAAATAAAATCATGCACGCTGATATTAATGCAGACATACGTCCACCCAAAACAGCAGTCAAAAGAATATTAATAGCAACATTAAAATATAACCATTTTCTTTTTTCAATTCCCTGAAGTACCATGTAAGAACCAATAAATACATTTGGCACACATATACTTGTAAATATTGAATAATGCACTAGGCCTTGTTTAAGTAATACAACTGCAACTAATACCAATGGTAAATTTAATTTAGAAAATTTCCACCATTTTTCAATAAATATTTTTAAATTAAATATATTATTTGAAATACACAAACATGGAACTACTATGCCAACCAACGCTTGTATACCTTCTATAAATACATAATACTGATAATCAACTACTATATAATTAATGATTATCACAGAACAAAAAACAAACAAAAATGTAAGCACTCGTTTATTCATGCTCATTGTCGTTCCTATTGCTATCATCGCAAGCATCATATAAATTATATATTCTAATAACGATGAAATTTTAAAAGTGTTTTCTAAAATATTCATAAAGTATGGAACATAAACATATATCACCAATATAATTGCAAGTATTGTACTTTTCTGTTTTATATTTCTTTGTCCATTACCCATATCGCACCTTATTTCTTGCGTTTTCTTATAACTTTATTATATATTTCTTTCCAATCATATAATGCCGTTTTGAAAAATATAAACGGATACTTTCTTTCATAACTATTCTTTTTCTTTTCATCCCACACTTCATTGTTATCAGCTAATTTTTGTGAAAATGCATCTTTAACTTCTTTTGATAACCATTCTCTACCATCTTCACATACTCTGTTACGAATGTCAGCGTATGTTGGTGTTTCTAATTCTGGGACTACTCCCAAGGTTAAAAATGCATGACCATTATAACAATATGGCTGTCTACAATGTTTTCCCACCGGATTAAAGATTATTGGTTGTTCAGGATTTTTAAATATATTTTGATTACTAAGCTGTCCGTAACATGGTTTTGCAGCCCCAGTTCCTAAATCAACGTACAAAGTCCAAGCTCCCGCATAACAAAAATCATCTATTTTTTTCTGAAAAATATCCAACTTAAAATCAAACATTGTAGAATCAAATTTTCTCCAAACAGACTCATACTCTTTTCTTGACATAGATGTCAAAATATCTTTTTTCTCTGTCAAATCATTTCGTCCTACTGTAATTTGACATGCTGCTCCTAGTTCTGATTTACAAAGATTTATAATCTCATCAATATCATCAATCAATCCATCATAAGGCATTAACTCAACGGTAAATGAACATCCCTTTTCCCACATCTTTTTCACATTTGAAAAGTATCTATCTATCCATCCTTTATTCTTTAACTCTGCATAGTGAAAAGAAAATTTGAATTCCAAATGTTCTAACAAATTTCTTGGAAACTCAGCAATTTCATCAAATCGACTTGTTAATGTTCCATTTGTTACAACCTCTAAAAAATGTCCTTGTAATAACAATTGGTAAATATATTGCGGCATTTCTTTCGGAATAAGAGTTTCTCCGCCTCCCGTTAGATTTATAATACAAGTGCCTCCTAGCCTCTCTTTTGAAAGACATTTGCCAACATGCTCTGGAGTATATAAAAATTTAGCTGCTCCTTTTTCATTTTCTTTCAATGCTGAAATATAACAATATTCACATTTAAGATTACAATTCTTAATCGGTACATTGATAACTAACAATCTTTTAATTTCCATACTTAATCCTTTCGTATTATGTCTGCCATTTTTTCAAAATAGTTTAGCAATTTTTTTCTATCATATTTTTTATGTTCCCATATAGTTGTTCTCTTTAATTTTTCTAGCACTTCACTTAACGAATTAGCTCTTGTAATCATATTTGTATCATCGAGCCAATCTGCTACTCCAAAAACTTTACCAGTTTTATTATTTAAAACAATACATGGAGTCCCGTTTAATACAGAAAATAGCATAGCATGTAAACGATCCGTTATAGTTATTTCCGCATTTTCAAAATTTTCCCATGACTTTTGCAACTCGTAAATTCTTTTTTTTAAAACAACTGGTGATTTAATAACAGTACTGACTTTTCGAATATTATAATGTTGTTTAATTTGATTATAAAATTCCTCTATATTTTCTTGTTCTGATTCACAATCTTCCCGAATACATACATTTATCACCTTTTCATATTTTGAACATGTTCCTTTTGTTTTAATATTTTTACCGTATAAAACCATATCGGGAACTAAATATACATCTGAATTTCCAGTAAATTCGAATTTTTGTTTTATAAAATCAAATGACTTTTTTTCTCTTGCAAATATATATAAATTACTATGTTTTTTAAATATATCCTTTGTAATTTTGTATTCTTTTTCTCCAATTTCATCTGAAGTATAGTAAATCGTTTGTGGAAGGATAATAATCTTGTTATTAGGATAGTTCTGCACAATTTCACGTATCACATATTCATTGTGTATCCATAAATTTCCCATCCATCCACCACCAGAAATTACAATTAAATCCTGTGCTGTTACTATACTTTTTATAAATCTTTTTTTCGTATGATACATGGGCATCAATATTTCATAATATTCATAATCTGGGAAAAAATCTTCAAAAAAATATTGTTCTTGAAGAGTAATCGCATGATCACCTAAATTACCATGCATAGGCGTACCAAATAAAAAAATCTTTTTATCATTATTTGATTTTAATTTCTTTAATGTGTGACGCCAACTAGGATAAGCAATTGATAGCTTAATTTGCTCTTTTAAAATATTCATTATATCCCTCCAAAAAATATTTAAAATTTTTTTCTCTTTTTAATATCAAGTCCCTAAGCAACACTAATAAACAAATAAACAGATTAAAATTTTTTCCATAAATAGCGCCTTTAGCTATTATTTGTTTATTATTGCTTCCATTCTCTTTCTTTTTATGGTAAACGGTGATTTTTGGAGTATAAAAAATAGAATTTTTTTCATAATTACTTACTAGAAAATCCACCTCTTCACCACATACAAATTCACTACCTAAACCCAACCGCTCATCAAATGTTTTATTTATCAATAAATCCTTCTTGAATGCAATTTCAATAGATGATTTTGACATTAGTTGTAATTTGCTTTTTACATATCCTTCTTTAGAACTGTAGTTTTTATACAAAATATTTTTTTCAGGATCAAATATTTGAGACAAAATAATTTTAGCCGATTTCTTGTTTTTAAATGTATTAGCAATAATTTCAAATGCATTTTCTGGATACCAACAATCATCATCAGATAATATTACTATCTCGCCTAACACCTGCTCTAAGCCTCTGTTTCTAGCTCGTGATAATCCTTTTTCGTTCATTATAATCTGCTTTGTATCTAGATTACTATACTTACAAAGTATATCTCTTACAATTTGATGATTATCTTGTGTTACAAAAATAACTTCAAAGTCATTATAAGACTGTTTATTTAGCGTTTCTAATAATCTTTCAATTTCCATTTCTCTTGTTCCTAGAGTTGGAACTAATACTGATATTTTCATATTTATTTCCCTACTTAATTTTCAACAATTTAATTACACACCAATACATAATATGAAATATACTTCTCGCTATACTAAGATGTTCTATATCTCTATATAAAATCCAATGATATTTGATAACTTTAAATTTATTACTTGAAATAGAATTCTGTCTTATTCTATATTTCATAAGTACCGAATTCATGCCATATATATATTTTTCTTTTTTCAACATTTGAAGCCACAAAGCATCGTCATTTCGTTTCCTAATATTAGGTACTTCAAATTTGCCCATCTTTTCTACATTGTACATTACTGTAGAATTTCCAACAGGGCAATCTAAAAGAACTCGATTATAATCAGCCTTCGATACCGTTTGTATTATTCTGTTTAATGAATTCCCATCTTCATCAATTTGTTCATATGCTGTACAAGTAAAAGAAAAACCATTTTGTTTCATAAATATTAATTGTTTTTTTAATTTGTCTTCTGGCCAAATATCATCTGAATCCAAAAATGCCATATATTCTCCTTTAGCTAATTCCATCGCTTTAGTTCTAGCAATAGCAGCTCCAGAATTATTTTCTAAACAAAAATATTTTATTCTATTATCTTCTTTTATAAACTTATCAACAATTTTTTTTGTATTATCCGTTGAACAATCATCTACGATTATCATTTCCCATTGTTTATAACTCTGCGCTCGAACAGATTCAATCGTATATTCTATAAATTTTGCACAATTATATGTCGGCGTAATAACTGATATCAATCCTTTTTCCATATCTATTCCTACCTCAACACCGCAAACACAGTTCTAAACATAGTTGCGATTTCTTTAAAAAAACTAAATTCTTTTATACTATTCAAGTTAAACTTCATCTTTTCTGGTAATACCTCATTAATATATACGCTATCCACATCATCTGCTTGATCTAGTAAATCAGCTTCATCTTTATATTCAATACTAGCTTCTGATGTAACTCCAGCAGGTAGTAATAGAGTTGCATACATTTCATTCGTATAACTCTTTACATAATGAACACTTTCTGGTCGTGTTCCCACAAATGTCATATCTCCTAAAAAGATATTGAACAATTGTGGTAATTCATCTAATCTACAATTTCTTAGTTTACTGCCAATCTTTGTGATTCTTGAATCATTTGATACGGTTACCTGTGTTCCAATCTGATCAGCATTTTTTACCATTGTCCTAAACTTAAAGATTCTAAATACTCTACCATACTGAGTGACTCTTTCTTGTCTATAGAAAACGCCACCCTTGGAATCTTTCACAATCAATATTGAAATAATCAATAAAATTGGAGAACAAAGAATAATCATGATCAGTGAAACTACAATATCAAACACTCTCTTTAAAAATAAACTTAATCTTTTTTTTTGTAATAAATCATAATAAGGACGAACTTCATCCGTTCGCATGTACTTAGGCAATTCATTCCAATTCTTAAGCATTAATTATTCACCTTATGAATCACATTACAATAGTTTTCAATAATATAATCCACTTCTTCATCTGTTAACTTCGTATACAAAGGAAGAGTGATCTCTTTTTCAAACTGTTTATATGCATTTGGATAATCTTTGATATCAAATCCTAAGTTTTTATAAGCAGTCATCATTGGAAGTGGTTTGTAATGAACATTTGTGGCAATACCTTGCTCTGCCATTTTAATAATGATTTCATTACGCTGTTCCAATGTAATATTAGGAATTCTTGTAATATACAAGTGTCCAGAAGATTGATGTTCATCCGTATAATGATTTAATACTTCAACACCCAATGGTTTAAATGCTGCATCATACTTTTGGATGATCTCTTTTCTTCTTTCTAACATTCCCTTATATCTTCTCATTTGTGCTAGTCCAATACCTGCAACAACATCTGTCATGTTACATTTATACCAAGGACCTACAATATCATATTCCCAAGCACCTAATTGAGTCTTAGCTAAGGCATCTTTAGATTGTCCGTGTAATGATAATAATTGATACTTTTTATAAATCACTTCATTATCAATACCTTTAATATCTTTCCATGTTACAGCTCCACCTTCGGCTGTAGTGAAGTTTTTAACTGCATGAAAACTAAAGTTAGAGAAATCTGCAATACTACCTACTGGTTTATTATGCCAAGTTGCACCAAACGCATGAGCAGCATCTGCCATAACAATTACTCTACCAATAGCTTTTTGAATATCATTTGTAGGATTAAATAAATCCTTTTTCTTTTCTACAATAGAGAAAATTCTATCGTAGTCACATGGAACTCCCCCAAGATCCACAGGAATGATTACCTTGGTTCTTTCAGTAACTGCATTTTCTAATTTTTCATAATCCATTTCTAATGAGTCTTCTTGTGTATCAATTAGAACTAATTTAGCTCCAACATGACATACAACAGAAGCACTTGCCGTGTATGTATACGCACTAGTAATTACTTCATCACCAGGTCCTACCCCCAATAATCTCAATGTCATTTCAGCACATGCTGTTTGAGAATTTAAGCATACTGCTCTATTTACCCCACATAGATCAGCCACTTCTTTTTCTAACTGCTTTGTTTTTGGTCCTGTAGTAATCCAACCAGATTTTAAGGCTTCTGTAACCTCTTTTACTTCTTCTTCTGAAATATCTGGTGGTGAAAATGGTATATTCATCATAAACTCTTTATCCTCCCCTAAGCGACTTGCTTATTTATTTCTTCTGGTCTTCTAAATGTTGGTACAACACTTCTTAATGCTTCTCTAGCATCATTGTCATCTTCAGATTCAATTGCGTTTCTTAATACTTCAAGTTTTTCGTCAATTTCTTCTTTAGATAGTGGTGTATCCTTTTCAACGAAGATCAAGTCGTTATCTGTTTTTGTTAATGTTTGACTATTAATTAATAGTTCTTCATATAATTTTTCTCCAGGACGCAATCCTGTTTCGACAATTTCAATATCATGTGCTCCAGAAAGCTTGATCATGTTTTGTGCTAAATCTAAAATCTTAACAGGTTGTCCCATGTCTAGTACAAATAATTCTCCATTGTTTGCCATAGCACCCGATTGTAGTACCAATTGACTTGCTTCTGGAATAGTCATAAAATAACGAATAATTCGTTTATCTGTTAATGTTACAGGACCACCTTTGGCAATTTGTCTTTTAAATAATGGAATTACACTTCCTGCACTTCCTAAAACATTTCCAAAACGAGTTGCACTATATTTAACATGTCCATAAGTACTTGCAGATTGAACCATCATTTCACACATACGCTTTGTAGCTCCCATTACATTAGTTGGGTTTACTGCTTTATCAGTAGATACCATCATAAAGCGTTTTACTTCATATTTTTCACAAAGTTCAATTAAGTTCTTTGTTCCAAATACATTGTTATAAATAGCCTCCACACAATTGTGTTCCATTAAAGGAACGTGTTTATGTGCAGCTGCATTGATCACAATTTGAGGATGATATTTCTTAAATACTTTTTCTAATGCTTTCTTATGCGTAATTGAACAAATTTCAATTTGAAGATTTAAATCATTGCCATAGGCAATCTTTAATTCTTGTTGTACATCATAAGCACCATTTTCATAAATATCTAAGATAATAATCAATTGTGGTTTCATCTTAGCAAGTTGTCTACAAAGTTCAGATCCAATGGATCCTCCACCACCTGTAATTAAAATTACCTTATCTTTATAATAAGCATTGGTAGCTTCATTTGTGACAGCTAATGGCTTTCTAAATAACAATTCTTCAATATCAAATTCTCTTAAGTTACGCTTACTTCCTGCTGTATATAGTGTTGGATAGTCATATACCTTTACTTTATATCCAGCATTCTTATAATGTTCATATAAACATTTCTTTTTAGTTACATCCATCGTTGGAATCGCAAATACAATTTCTTGTACTTCATAAGCCTTTAATTTATCTAAAGTCGCATCATCCGCATACCATACGGGAATGCCATACACTTCTCTACCGGCTTTTTCTTTATTAATATCAATAAAACAACGAGGTGTATACACTGCATTTTCATCATTTAATAAATCTTCTGCAAAACTAGCACCAACACGCCCAGCACCAACAATTGCAATCTTGATCTTTTGAACTTCTTTATTCGTATCCGTTTTAATACTTGAAAATCTATATAGTAACTTTGCAAGAAACTTACCCTTTTTCGTGACATTATCACTATATAAATAACAATATCTATAAATCATACGAATAGTAATGGAACCCAATAAGTTTACACAAACTAAACTTAAAGTTCTTGCAAAACTCATTCGTTGAATTGGCATTGCCATTTGAACTACATATAGAAGTATAAATGCTACACTATCTGAAACAATCATACGAATATAGCCTTGAATACCGCCATAACGCCAAATCTGACCATAAATATGACCAATCAAACGACATACAAAGATAATCGCAAATGCCAGTACTGCAAGTTTTAAAGATTCTGTGTTTGTGAATGATTCGTTACCACCATACAACCATATTAATAATAAGGAAGATATCGCATAAACAATCACATCATACACAACCAAAGACCAACGCGTATTATTTTCTTTTCTATTTTTACTCATCCAAATCTCCCATCCCATAAAAAACTCGTTAAAAAAACGAGTCAATACATAATCATTCTATAAATAGATACACTTCTCCCTATCTAAAGCAAATAAAAAGATGAACAATTCAATTAAAAATGCGGAAAACCAGCTATTTTTAATATCCTATGTATGTACCCTATAAACACTGATTCTAAAAATAAACCGTACCCTTCCCAAGAATAACAGTTGCTTATATATTATAGCCTAATACCCCCCCCCGTCAATGAACATTTGTTACTTAAGCTTAGGTGAAAACATTAAATATATTTAATGTTACCCTTATTTAAAACGCATAAGCATCATATAACAAATTAAAAATATTTTTTAGAAAATTTCCCTTAAATAAAGACATTTATCAATAAAGTTAACAACTGTTTTATAACCAAACGAATGTAATCGATTACACTAAATATAAGTCAAATTCTCTATCTTTCAGCAATCAACATATATATTGTTCCTTATTCATCATCATAACATGAATAAGGACTTAACGAACTCTCGACATTAGAAATAAACTTTTTAGAATCTTTCATAAAAACCAATGCTCCTATAGTGGTACTCGTATAATTATATGTATAATTCTTTATAAAAATTGCATCATACAAATCTTTTAAATCCTGTTTTATTTCAAGATAATTATTTATACTTGCTTCTTTATTTATGTCCATGCCATTTCTTAATTGATAAATCACACGTTCACCCAAATCATTCATATATAAATCTAATAAGGGTTGAATGTTTTTACCTTCAATAAATTCATCATGCAAAGTTATATTTGTAATCTTCAACGCTAAACAAAGCGTAACTATATATTTAAACATAAAGTCTTCCGTTTCATTAAAATAACTTTTCATTCCAGATACTTTCACTGAATCATAAAATTTACAAAACTCTATTAATGACATGTTAAAAGTTTGTTGTATTCTCATCAACACTCTATCAATTTCAACATTATTACTAAGATTTAAAGATTTATAATACTTAGTTGTATTCATTGTCGGTAAAGATAAAAGTAAATCAAAGAAACAATCCAAGTATCTACATGCATCAACATCATTACCATAGTGTTGATTACCAAATTAATTGCTACAAGAACATTTAAATTAAATTGTATACATAATTAGGTATATTCAAATTGTTTATACATATATATTCATATTAAATGTGAAACCCCATCATAAAAAAATGGATACTCAATTTAGAATATCCATTTGGTGTTGATATAAATATTTTAAGGCGTATGAAATTGAGCAGGCGCTCTTTTCACATGGTAATTTCTTATAGATTTTTTGACTGTTTTTTTGTGTTTCGTGCAAATTATCAAGTTCAACTTGGAGTGAGTTCACAAAATATGATTCATCTTCACATTCCATGAATTCATTTATTTCAATTCCTAACAGCCATTTTAGATTGTCTTTTACTAAATGGCATAGATAAGTATGTTCTAAGTTAACGCTATCTTCAACAGTTACTTTAAAATCAACACTTCCTTCAAAATGCACTTCTTTTAATTCGGCA
>OLOM01001217.1_pt1 | contig 17921 bp, 11 predicted proteins | sample 1672531 | NCBI WGS metagenome assembly OLOM01 (sample SAMEA3136696, study PRJEB25190) | human gut metagenome | reverse complement strand
AAAAACATATACCTATAAACAATTGGCCTATTATCAGAAATGATAATAGGCCACATATTTCAACCTGTATGTCAACAAAAAAATTCAAATTTTCCATAAAAAAAAGAGGAGCACATTTTTTGTGTTCCCCTCAAAACCGTCATTTCTTAACTTAATGACATTGAGATCTTTATCTGTTTTTTTCTTATCTGTAATCGTCTTATTTGCTGTATTCGTCAATACCACCGTATTCTTTTCTTGAACCACACTTTCCGTATATCCACTTGGAACCTTTGATTCCAAAACACGATAGCTATACAAAGAAGAAAGATGATCCCACGTATACGACCACGCATTATCTAAACTAAGAACTTGTTTATCAATGACACTTGTTTCTCCATTCGAATCCATTTGAAGTAATTCGACAGAAATTGAAGTAGGACGCTTCTTCTTTGAATCATTCTTCCATCTTTTTAATACACGTAAAGACGTTACGCTCTCCTTCTTCTCATACTTTAATACAGAAGTTATTTCAGAACCAGATGTAATACTTACCAAAGAAGGTTGAAAAACATATTCATCACTGCCACTAGGAACAATTAAATATACACCGAATTCAAGATTTGAAAACATTGAATTTGAAGTATAATCCGCCTCAATATGATCCTTAAGAATATGATTCTCTAATATATTCGCAACACCATTTAAATCTTCTTGTTTTAAAGAAACAGAATATTTAGAAAAAGGGGAAACAAGATTCATTTCTGTATCGGCCACTCGATATAATGAAACCGAAACATTTTCTATAGGACATGAAATAACTAAGCTACCGAATGTGTCTGCTTTAACTGTAGTAAATCCCATAAAAAAGAGGACGATAAAACATACTATACAATTCTTTATTTTTCTTTCCATCTCATTGCCCTCCTTATAATAAATCCTATACTTAAAATCACAACACCTACACAAGAGGCCACCACTAGACTGTTTATCTTTGCGGCATCCGAAGTTAAACTCGATTCCCCTAAAGCATTCTCAACACGATGGCCACGAACCAATAGTCGCTGTGTATTGATACCATATGGCGTACACGTAAATAGTGTACATAAATCTTGTCCTTCTTCTATTTCTAATAAACCATAATCATTCGGTTCAACAATTGCGATATGATCCACTTCATACGTCAATACCCGATCATATACATGAAGATAGAAAACATCCCCTTTTTTTAATCGATCCAATTCAGTAAATAACTTCGCACTTGGAAGTCCTCTATGACTCGATAAAACACAATGCGTAGACTTACCACCAACAGGAAGACTCGAACCCTCCAAGTGTCCAACACCCACCTGCAAGACAGAATCATCCACCGTATGATAAATAGCTAGCTTACATTGAATCTCTGGAATCACGATATATCCCATCATACCCGTTCCATCTGCATTTAATAAGCTCTTATATAAACTAAGCTCTGAATCACCCGGCGTAAAACGACCCGCATTCGTAACAAGACTTGAATTATAGTTACTAGCCGCATCAATCGCAGCCTTTTTATCCTGCCCATTCATTTTAGCCATCGTATCCGAATAATTCGCCACAACACGAGTCTGATATAATGAATTCCAATAATTACTCACCGTTGGATAAAGAAGCAAGGAAAGGCCTGTAATAAAAACAAGTATCGCAATTATAGTTGAAATATGTTTCTTCATTTTACAACCCTCTCCCTACATTTATAATATGAATTCTTACTTACTATTTGATCTTCTCTTTGAAGCCAATACAACACCTGAACCCAATACAAGTAAAGCACCTACTAGATAAATCATTGTAGTACCAGCACCACCTGTATGTGGTAGTAGTGTTCCTGATTTGTTCTGTACTCTGACATCTCCAGTATTTTCTTTTGTACTGCCATCAACATAAATCTTACCTGCTGAATCAATTCTAATTTCAACTGGATTCTTCAACAAGTTATATCCTTTTGGAGCTTTAGTTTCTTTTAGATAATATGTACCTTCTTTTAAGCCCTCGATATCAATACGACCTGTTGTTTTAAGCGAAGTTAAAACAGCATTACCCTTCGCACTATCATAACGATATTTACTATCATTCAAAGTAAACTTAAGTGCAGTAGATTCCTCATTACAATTTGAATCTGTATACAATTTGAATTCAGCACCTGCAAGAGGTGTTTTTGTTCCTGTATATTTAAATACTGGAATACCAAATGTATACGTCTTAGTTTGTGGCTTATTACTCTCTGTATTATTTTCACCATACGTTAACCATGTATCATTAACCAAAGCAGTATTAATTGGTGCGCCATCTTTTACAACAGCTCCATATGTAACAATAACATCAAATTTATCAGTAACTTTTGCTAAATAATCAGCTTTGAATTCAATATGGAAAGTGCAGTCATCTCCTAATTTTGATGTTTTGATTGTATAATCACTTATGGTAGGATTTTGATTATTGCTAGCATGCATAAGGATTGAATTATCAATATATTGTAAATTAGTATCCATCTTATCATGTAATATATAATTTTGTGCACCTGGTTGCATATGAATAGTAGTTTGGAAAGTTAAACTTTCTCCTAAAAAAGCAGAATTTTCACTTTTTTCAACATTATTTTCCAATATTTTCTTTTCAACTGTTGGCAATTCATTTTTATCATTAATTGTCATATCTTTATTAGTTGTATCAAGCCCACAAAGAGTTCCTGCAGTTGAATCAACCAAATAATATCCAAGTGCCAAACTTCCAAATGTAACAGTATTACCAGTTGCTGTTACAGGTTTTTCCGCAGTAACAGAACCATTTCCTTTTGCAAACGTTAATGCTTCTTGAGCAAATTTACGTAGAACTGTTAAATCATTTCTATCTGCAATAAAATCAACATATCCATTTTTATCTTTTTTCAAATATTTTCCACCAGTATTAGGGTTTGTAATAAATGCATCCCATCCTGTCTCTGGCAAATACGAATAATTTTCTCCACTAAAACTATCTAATTTAAGCATACGATAAATTGTATAAGTCTGACCTGGATGTGCATTTGTAATAGTAATTGATCCATTACCATCATTATAAGATCCTTCTTCAGCCTTTACGTTACAGCTCATAGATACTATCATCATGAACGCAAACATAATGGCAGCAATTTTTTTAATTAGTTTCATTTCTTTCTCCTTCTCTTTAATGTGTCATCTAAATGATTCTTTTTATATATATTTGTCAGGTATATCAAGCTTGCTAGTGCCAACATTGCGCCTGATATCCTGTAAAGCAGGGATCCATACCCACCTGTGGAAGGCAGTATTTTTGTACGGCTTCTGTTTGTAACAGTCACCGTTTGCCCGTTTGTTGCAGCATTTGTAGATTCACCTTTTTCATTTTCATACTTTACTGTATACTGCAATTTATTTATTGTTACTTCTTGGGAAGAATTAACAATCGGATTACCTTTATCATCTAATTCAAAAACATAATATGTTTTATCTAATTCTAGATTAATAAACTTCGCTGTTTTTTCTTGTATTTCACTAGCACTATACTTAATCGTTTGAGTCTGTATTCGTTCCCCATTACCTTGTGCATCCTCATACAATCCAAATGTATATGTTCCACTTACAGGCTTAGTCGATTTACCTGCTGCATCATTGATAAATGCTTTTTTAACGAAAATACCCTTTTGTGCATTATATACTTCTATATTGAAATCATTTGGCATATATGCAACTTTGTATCTATTCTTATCTTGCTTATCAAAATAATCTATATACTTCCTAACATCTGTTGAATAATCATTACCATCTTTTTTCACACAAATAATGTAATAAGAACTTTCATCCTTAATATATTCCTCCGGAGTATTTGTTTCCTTTATTTCATAGATCGTATTGTATTTTGTAACAAAAGATGAATGTACTGAATAAATACCATTAACTGTCTCTCCAGTCGTTTTGTTCTCTGGAGTAACTCGTTCAATCTTATCTCCATTTAACTCACATTCATAAACATCGAACGTTACGTTATTCATTGGTTTTAAAGTGTCAAGATCTGTTTTCTTGATTGTTAATTGAGGGTTTGCCGTACTATCTGTACTTCCTCCTGCATTTAAACTATATTTAAAATCTTTGATTTCATCAGTCTTTCCACCCTGATAAGAATATGATTTCCAATATACTTTATTCGATACAGGTGTTGTTGTTTCTGGAGCCACACTTACCGTTACTGAATATGTAATAATAACTTTTCTATCACTAGGAATCGAAATTTCTAAAGTATGCGTTTCTGGATCATATTTTCTATCGATCGCTACATTTTCTCCTTTTTCATCCACAGCCTTAATCGTTGAAGGATCCAATTCCAAGTTTTCACTTAATACATCCACTAAAGTTAACTTATCTCCATCATTTAATGGAAGCTTTTGCCCTAATGTATTTGCCGTAATTGTGTAGTCAATTTTTTGACCTTTTTGCACATGCCTTTTATCTAAACAATTATTTTGTATAGTTGCCGTATCACTTGCCTTATCGATTTCAGTTTGTCCATTTTCACTTAGAAGCGTTACCTTATTTGTAAAGCTTTTTTCTTCTCCTCCAAGCAAGACCTTTTCATCTGTTACCCGACAAACAACCTGTACATCCACAGAATATGTATCTCGTTCTTTTCTGGCCTCAAATTCACCTAACTTAATTAATGCTTGATTTTTAGTCTTGTTGTAATAATAAGTTGTTTCTTGATTTGTATTTCCATTATCATTCGTTGTTGTATTACTCTTCACTTCCCAATCTGTGCCTAAACCATCTATAGATTTTGATTCAATTTTTTGTGCATTATCTCCATGCCATTTAATACGAATATACGATAATTCCATACCATTAGGAATATTTTCTAAGACTTGATATGTTCCTTGTAAATCCCCTGCATAATTTACTTTAAATGCCCACGAAATATATGCACCTTTACTCGTAGATTTATCTAACAACTCTTTACAAATCTTATTTGGATCTGGATCTTTTGAATTTGTTAAATCAGCACCTGCCTTAATAGTAGATACTTTTGTACCATCATATGTAAATGTTTGACCTAACTCTTTAAGTATATTTGGACCACCATATAGTGCTTGACTTGCATTATTACATTCTGTAAATTCTGTATCTCCTAAATCCTTTTTATAAGCATGGTTCTTATAAGTGAATGTTTCTCGATATTGTGTTGGCAAACTTTGAGGTTCAGACCTTATCACAATATAAACACTCTCACCATTATTTAATGTGATTGTTTCTTTTGCCTTTAATGTTAATTCACTATAATTATCTGTTCCGCTAAAATGCTTATCATTTGTAAATTGCTTTTCAAATGAGTCTGATTTATATACTAATTCTTTATTTGCATCTAGGAAATCATTAAAACTTGCATATGAATTTATATCTTGAGCAGTTTTGCCTAGATAGATACCTGCAACTGAATCTTTATGCAAGAAAGAATCTGTTAAATTCTTATCACTTGAAATCACATCTTTAATTTGAGTACCTTCTCGAATCGCTGATCCTTTTACTTGAATTACCCAATACAGCTTTCCATTCATCCAAGAGGTTGCATTCTCTTGTGGTTTTTCATAATACCAAGCACTCTTATTCACACTCAAAGAATAATGACCCTTTACTTGAATGGTTTGTGAAGAACTAACATCATTAAATTTAAATGTTCCATCATCTCCAACAACATCTCCATTTATAGTGAATTTATTTGTGACTGCAACATTCCCAACCTGACTTAAATCATCTGTCTTGGCATAATACTCAAACCGATATTCATTTTTATTGCTCCATCCAATCTGAGATAACTTTAATTCAAATTCTTGTTGATTATCGATTTTCACCCATTTCGGTTTTTGATCCTCATAATTATTTGTTTCTGCATTATATTTGTAAGGCGTTATTTTTACATAACCAACATAATGCATAATACCTGAGTTCAACACATCCTTTAAAGTAGCATCCGTTACATTAAACTGATTCATTGTTTGATTCACATTGACAGTATACTTATAGCTTCCAGCTGGTACTTCAAACGATTTAACAGAAGCATCCTTCTCATAATTGCCATTCTTTTTCACATAGATATCTGAGTTACCCATGTTAATTGTTTGATCTTTGTCCGTTACATTCTTATCTAATGTTTTTTGAACCCATGTGTATTCATCTAAATCTAATTGACTATAAACTTTATCTATAATGCCTGAACTCGTCCCATCACTCGCATTTTTTGAAGAGACCAAAAATCGATTTTTAATTGCAACATTATTTGACTGCATTGCTGCATATACTTCCGGTTCTACCTTTAACGTATAGGTTACATAATAAGAATCTCCATGATTAATTGTTATTGGATTATCTTCAGTACCTGTAACCGCCACTTTAAAACGAGTAGGTTCACTATTATCTGTCCATTTTTCAGTATAATCAATTGTTTGATTTCCCCATTTTAATACATATTGATTGCTATTTAACTTTGAATAATTTTCTTCTCCTGCTTTCTTACCATATACCTCGACAGATTTTCTGTTATAAGAAATATATGGAAGCATTTTTTCATCTGTACGTATATTATCGTTATAATCTAAATAATCCCAAAATACAAATTTCTTTAAAGGATAATTACTAGGATCTTTAAGAGTAAAATTCAATTTATATTGAACAATATAATTTCCATCTTGATCCTTTGTATAATTCTTGTTATTTGTCTGTACAATTTCTTTATTCATTCCAAATTCCATATAGGGCTTGAATTCTGAACTAGATGTATCCTTCTTATACACACTATTATTACTCTTTGTGAATACATTCGCTTCATTTGTAATTGTTTGATTATTATTTTTATTAATTGCACCCTCTGTATCTTTTAACTTCACAAAATATGTCAATGTACGAGTTTCATTAGGAGCTAATGTATCAATTGACCATACTAAGCTTCCTGGTGTAGTAATACTTGAACCACCCGTTACCTGTTCAGGAACTTCATTATCAGAAGTTGGCATATTCGTTAAATAAACCTTTCCAGCTACATTTTTTGATCTTCCTTCATATGGATTCTGTCCATTAAGAGAAGCTTCTAGTTCCTTTGGTACATTTGAAATATCCCCTGCATAAGTAACAAGTTGACTATTATTAGTAAACTTGTCAACTACATATACATTCTTACTACCATCTTGACCGGCTGTTACTTTAATTGTGTATTTAACATAATCACTATTTTTATCATCTTTCGAACATTGTTTTTCAACTTTAACATCTCCAAATTTTTCCAAGTAGTCTAGACCATAATCTAAAGTAATATTGCCATCTGGCTTTGTGAATGTTATAGTTCCATTATTTTTATCCAATTTACTTAAATCAATTGCACCTTCCACAAAGAAACTTCCTTTAAGCGTAGCATTCACATCTGAGTTTAAAAAATCTTCGTTATAAGTAACAATTGCCTTTCCCTTTTCAACATGAATATTTCCAATTACATTGTTGTTACTATCTGTAATATCTCTAGTAGTTGTATCTGTCATTAGGAAAAAATTAGGAAGTGTATAAGTAAAAGAACATCCATATTTATCTCTCAACTCACTCGCAATCATATCCTTGAAATGAACAGTGATCTTTAAATATTTAGAATTTGGTGTTAGTGTTCCATTTGAAATACCAGCATCATTCTTATTATCCGATACTTTTACAGATTCAAGTCTAACTGAATCATTCAAAACAAACGGATCCTTTGTAGTTGTTTGTTCTTCACCTTCTGTAGTATCTTGTTCCTCTTCAGGATTAGTCTCTTCTTCATTAGAAGCTACCTGAGTCTCATCCTGTGCTACATCTTCATCCTCTTCTTCTACAGGCTCTTGTTCTTGCTCTTCTTTTTCATAACAATCCTCTGAATGCGTATGTTCTTCTTTTGTACAAATTAATTCATTATTTTCATCATAGCACTCTGTAGTATGTACATGCTCCTCCTTATCACATGCAAGTGTTACTGCAGGTATAGTTAATGCATATACAGTTATGAATACAACAACGCATGATAGTGCCAACATGATGCGTTTCCATTTTTTAAATCGTTCTTTATCCTTCAACAACCGCTTTATATAATCCGCACCCCTATTATTCATAGTGCAATGCCTCCCTCTTTATTTAATAACTCCAATTACATTTAACGGCCAAATGCGAAGGACAACCTGCCCTTCGATTTGATCTTTTGAAACATCTCCAATTACTGCACTTCTTGAATCAATGGAAGTATCTCGATTGTCTCCCATACAAAACCAACGCGACTCTTCTACTTGATGTGGAAAGTTAATGTCTGAATTACCTAATGAGGCTGCATCAATGTAATCCTCATTGATAGGTTTATTATCTACTAAGACCTTTCCATTCACATCGATATCAATATATTGTCCTGGACCAGCGATGACTCGCTTTACCAACAATTTATTTCCCTGCCAGAACGCTATGATATCTCCTTGTTTAATATTTTTCTTTTTCAATGAAACGACAATTTGACCAGACTCCAAAGTCGGTGACATAGAAGAACCATATATTTCAAGTACGGGCATCCATAATGTAGCCACTAACACAGAAATGGCTGCCACAACCACTAATACACTCAATGTCTTTCGTATATTCTTAAAATAATTGGCACGACTTTTTAATCTTGCCTGCTCTTCCTTTACCTCTTCATTTGATATGACATCATCTTCGGATTGTACTTTGTCAATCAGATCAATTAATTCACTTCGCCTCAAGTGCTTTAAATCCTTTTTATCCATACTCAATCCCTATTCATCTTTTATTTTAAAGTAAAACGACATTGTATTTATCATATGTAAAATGACATTTGTCACACAAAAATATAACTCTTTTTGTAAACGGTTTCAATCAATTTTTTAACTTTTTAATTTAACGGTTATATTATATTTATATTCTTTTCTATCATTAGACTTTATATACTGCTATTTATATATTTTTGGTTATATTTAATAATTTATATAAAATATACTCGATTAAAATATACAAATAGTATTACTAAATTGTGCAAATAACTTTATAACTAAATACTTGCAAATTCATAATATAGTATTATACTAGGTTTTGTTGAATAGACCTTTTTTCATAACCCTTTTATTTCGGTCTATTCAACATCCTATTTCTTGAGCTAGTCATTTTGGCTAGCCTTTTTTATTTTAAATTGTCATGACATATCAATTAAGCTTTGTTATAATTGGACTAAGAAAAACATAGGATGTGGGTTATGATTGTAATATCAAATAATTCTAAATTGATTAAATATAACTTTATTCATAACACTACTATGTACGCGTCTTATTTTTAAAATAAGGAGGCATGATTATGAAGAAAGAACTATATGAAGCATTATGTAGTGACTTCACTGCCATTTTTCAGTGTGATTTAATCAAAGATACACTTGAAATTATAAAATACGACACTGGAACTCATACGGATGCAGCCATCCAAAAACTGGATTCTAAAACTTTATCCAAATATACAGAAATGATCAATTATTTTCATACCCTTTATATACAGGATTCCGCAATTGATTTTTGGAATGAGCTACAACCAAATCATTTAATGCACTTACTGAAGCATCAAAGTATTGTGAAATATCGCTTTAAGACAAAGCCAAACCCAAAAGGAAATCAGTATCATTCTTTTCGTGCTATTAAGCTAAACGAAGATGAAGATAGTTTTAAAGTTGTGATTGGCATTAAGATCATGGATGATTTGATGCAGCAACATCATCAAAATGAAATACGACTTCAAGAATTGGTAGAAGAAAAGAATCTTCAAAAGGAAAAGCTTGAGGCTGCCTATAAAAAAACTTCAGAAATTGAGTCAACACTTTTAGCTTTATGCAATGACTACAATGTAGTTTACTTATGCGACTTAGAAAATGATTCTTTAAGGGTAATCAAAGATACCTATGCCCTTATAAATGCAAATTTAGAACATTCATATTCTTCTGTTTTTTCTACATTCCAATCTATTGAATCTCTTAAAAAAGATAATGAGAATTACTTAGATTGTTTAAAAAGAGAAAATCTTATGGAAACCATGCAAAATCAGGATGAGCTTTCTTTGCAGTTTCGCTTTAAAGAAATTTATATGGAAACAAGGATTGTCAAGGTTCCTTCCAATCATGGTGTTAAAGTGATTTTGGGATCTCGTAATATTAATGATATTGTCAAAAAGCGTGAGGAACAAAATAAACAGCTGCAGGATGCTCTAATTGTTGAAAGAACCTTCAATAACATTATTCGTGCCATTGGTTCTATTTATAATGGTATCGCAACCATTAATCTAGTTGATAAAACTTATATGATTTTATCTAATAAAAATCTTGATAAAGATATTTTTAAACCCCATTCAACAGGAAGCATAGAACAGCTTAAAGATATTTTTGTGAATGTGAATGCTGCCCCTAAATATAAAGATGATATATTAGAATTCATTAACTTTACTACCCTACCAGACCGAATGAAAGATAAACAAATGATTTCTATGGAATTAGAGGGTATAAGTGGAAGATGGTATACATGTTCCTTCATTGTTGAAAAGAAGGATAAGGATGGAAATATCACTGATGTTTTAATGACAATTTCAGATATTGATGAAATTAAGCATAAAGAATTAGAGGTCAAAGAAAAACTAAAGGAAGCTGCAGAAAAAGCTAACCAAGCTAATGTCGCAAAGACAAACTTTCTAAGAAGAATGAGTCACGATATAAGAACGCCATTGAATGGAATTGTGGGTATGATCAATCTAGCCCAACGCTATGGAAATGACAAAGAAAAGCTTTATGAATGTAAGGAAAAGGTCCTTACCTCTCTAGATTATCTTCTATCTTTAATTAATGACATTCTCGATATGAGTAAAGTGGAATCCAACGCATTAGTGTTAGAACCCAAACCATTTGATTTAATTGAAACACTCAATTCCATCATAGCCATCATTGAAACAAGTGCTAATGAACACAATATACAATTTATTGGCGGTAAATCCTTGAGCTATATTCCTCACCGTTATTTTATTGGCAGTCAAGAATACTTAAACCGATTGTTAATGAACATCGCTTCAAATGCCATCAAATACAATAAGGAGAATGGATCCATTACTTTGTAATGTAAAGAAATATCAAGCAATGAAAATATGGCTCTTATGCAGTTTGTATGTAGCGATACAGGACTAGGTATGAGTGAAGAGTTCCAGAAACATGCCTTTGAACCTTTTACGTGCGAAGGCAAGGCAACCATTACAGGATATAGTGGAACCGGCCTAGGCCTATCGATTGTCAAAGACATTGTCGATATCATGGATGGATCGATTGAAATGGACAGCAAAGAAAATGTAGGTACTACATTTGTTGTCACGATTCCGCTTCAGATGGATTCAAATCCAAAAATAAAAGTTCAAACAAATGAAAAAGAACTCAATCTATCTGGCAAGAAAGCACTTCTTGTTGAAGATAACGAAATCAATCTAGAAATCGCAACAATCATGCTCCAAGATTTAGGCTTGATTGTAACTCCTGCCCAAAATGGCAAGGAAGCCCTAGATATTTTTGAACAATCCGATACTCATACATTTGACTATATCTTTATGGATGTAATGATGCCTGTTATGGATGGATTAGAAGCTACAAGAAGAATTCGTTCACTTAATCGAGAGGATGCGAAGACTACGCCAATCATTGCCCTTAGTGCCAATGCCTTTGAGGATGACATCAAAGAATGCTTGGATGCTGGCATGAATGCTCATGTCGCAAAACCAATCGATGTGCACGCATTAAAGGAAGAATTATCTCTTCTTTCGTGAAATTTTTTGAATATATAACAATAGAATGATATACTTTACATTGCTGGATAATTGTTGAAACAAGTAATTTGCATATCCAGTTTCCTATGAATTGAGCTGAACTTCTTACCACATTACTAAGTTCAGCTCTTTTTGATTGAAAAAAAGATGATGCATAAAGCACACCATCACACTAGGCATATTGCTTAAGATAATCAACATTCTTAATCAATATCTTATTATTTACAATTTGAATAACTTTCTCATCTCTTAATCCACGCAAAATACGATTTACACTATTACGCGTGGAAATACCACAAAAGCCTGCAATATCATCATTTGTCACAAACAAATCTATAAGAATTCCTTTCGAAGTTGTTTTTCCAAACAAAGGAATCAAACGATAAATAAAAGCACAAACCGCACCTGTTTTACTATTCATTGTCATAAACTGCTGTCGATAGATCGCCTTCTTTAATTTCTCTCGATAATACGTATCTATGCAATTTTTGACATTCTCATTATCTTCTACTAAATCCTCAAACACTTCCTTGGATATGCAATAAAAACCAGCCTCTTCACTTTCAACACGAACACGCAAAGGATGTATTGTAACCTGATTCAATTCGTTTAGAAAAAGTGAAATTATATCGGGTGCCTTTAGATACGTAACATTAAACTCTCTTCCATCCTCTAAAATCATGCTTACCTTAACAACACCTTCTTTTAAGATATATATACATTCATCATCATACATCAAATGATCATGTTTTTTCTTAGTAAGAATAGGCATATTATTTCTTTCAAGAAACTTTAAAACACATTCACAACCCATATAATTTCACCTTCTCCATTCGTTAACATTATATTCCAAACTCTTAAATTATCATTTATAATATACAGAAAATGAAGCTCAAATGAAAGAACTTCCTTTTAAATATTCCGTATATTCCCTTAGCTTTGCCCAATCCACAAAAGACACTTTTGAGACGCGATAGAAAATGGCATCCTCACTTACAATACAGATGCGAACGTGATTCTAAAAAAACGTTATCATATTAGGACCTTTTAAATACATAATATTATGTTCACGACCATTCTTTAAAAAAATACCTCAATATATAAGTATCTTCAGCGAATTCATTCAAACATCCATTCTTCATTTTTTGGGCAACAACAGCTCCATGCTTTCAAAAAAATTAAAATATACTCATAATCCATAATCCCACACCATATAAGAACGTTATCATTTGTTAATGTATATTAATATTTCAAATAAATGATCATAAAAAAAAGAATCACACAGATTCCCAATCATTACTTATAAGAGGAGAGAACTAGCATGTTAGTGTTTTTAGGAGACTAGTTCTCAGTGACTGTTAGATGAGTATTCATTTAATGACATGTTGGCGTATTTATCATTATGTTGGCTAGAAATCATCTAACTTCTATAAATATAGCATATTTTCAATTCTTTCGCATTAACATATGACAAAATGAAAATATTTTACTCACTTTCATCCTTTACAAACTCAAAACGATACCTCTGCTTTACATCAGGATACTTTTCATGATCCACCTCAGATACAAACATTGAATAAGGACGTACAAAATATCCATAGTCCCCATATAACGCTTGATAGACCACCATATCCTCTTCTGTCTCCGTATTCTTCGCAATCAACAAAACCTTATATTTCTTTCCTTTAAAATGTTGATATATCCCATTCATCACAAGTGTTCTCATATTTCTCCTTTCATTTTATGCTTCTTTTTAACATCCCCAAGAATCAATATTAAACTAAATTATAGTATAAATCAAAAGCAGAAAATCATTAAACCAAAACATAAAATATTGTTACAGATTTAGTCGTAAATATTTGCTCGTGTAAATATGTGGGTGGAAAAACATACTCGTGGAATGACTTTCTGCACATACTGCAAAGGATTGCGTGAAACTCACATACTGTTATAGGCATTAAAAAAGTATGAATTCTCTATATATGTTTGAACTCATACTTTTTTTACGGATTTTGTCGATTTTTCCGTTTTTTCGACTAAAAAATTTTTTGGTTTCTAAATCTGTTCAGTTCCATTTTTTTGATTTAAGTTTAACCCTAATTCAGTTACTTTTCACTTATTCTTTCCTGTAATGTTGTTTGTCGCATGCGCTTCTGCTTAAGCTTTACCTGCGTTTCAAACAAGCTTTTATTTCCAATGATATATAGCTTCTTTTTAGCACGTGATATTGCTGTATACAAAAGACGCTTCTCTAACATATTCTTCGCATTCACATCCACAATGCAGAATACTGTTTGATATTCATTACCCTGTGATTTATGTACACTAATGCACCATGCATGTTTTAAGTAATAGAGAAAATCGGTTGAAAAATCAACAATCGTATTCGTGAAATCCACCGAAATTACGTTCTGCTTTGTATCAATCTCTACAATTGTACCAATATCTCCATTAAACACATCATCATCCGGTAAATTCTTTAGTAACATAACCTTATCATTCTCTCTAAAGATTGTTGTTCCTACCTTGATTTGATTCTTTTGCGGACTCTTCGGATTGAATAAGACCTGCATCTGTCGATTGATCTCATCAATGCCTGCAGCCCCCTTGTACATAGGCGCTAAGATCTGCATGGAATCTAGATCCATATCCTTCACATAATCAATCAGTGCATCCATGATTTTTGGTGTTGTTCGCTCAACAAACTCAACCCCATCCTCATAATGACAAGGTGTTTCTTCACGAATCTCTTTAGCCAAAGTCACTATTCCAGATCCATTGGACTGTCTAAAAATCTTCTTTAAATGTACTGTATCAATTGTATCTGATTGAATGAGATCTTGTAAGACTTTACCAGGACCCACACTCTCCAACTGGTCTTCATCTCCAATGAGTAGAATACGACAATGGTTTGGTAAAGCCTTTAATAGTTGCGCAAACAAATGGGTATCCACCATACTAAACTCATCCACAATAATAAAATCCACATCCAACGGTTCTTCTTCATTCTTCCCAAATGAATTATCGTCTAGATTCCATTGCAACAAAGAATGAATGGTTCTCGAATCACAATTGGATAGTTGAGCCAAACGCTTACTTGCCCTTCCTGTTGGAGCACATAGCTGAATATTCGCATCTGGAAACATATCCTTGGCAATTTCTAAGATTCCCTTTACTGTTGTTGTTTTACCAGTACCTGGACCACCCGTCAAAATCATGAATGAACGATCAAAGAACAATTGAATCGCATCCTTTTGTTCCTGATCATACGTTATCGCAAGACTAAATTCGACTTGTTTAATTTTATCTTCTACATCAATCTGTTCCACATTAAATAAATGCTTCTTTAATTCCTTGGCAATCGTAACCTCATCCTCATATAGTGTAAAAGGATAAATACGCATATTTTCTACATACAAGTACTGCATTGAAACCAAGCGATCAATACTTTCCTGAATAGTTGTTTCATCTACACCACGAACATTTTGAAACATGGTCGCAAAAGTAATATATGTATTTCCTGTGGCCATAGAAAGCTGTCTGGCTAATTCATAGATATACGCATCTAACCTTCTTGGATCATCATTCGATATACCTATGGCCTGTGCCATTTTGCATGCTGTTTTATAGCCAAAGCCATACACTTCATAATATGGCCTAAAACAATCCTCTTCAATCACATCCAAAACATTATCATATGTATCCAACAACATCTGAATCTGTCTAGGACTTAAGCCATACTTTAATAGCTTGGCATATGCCTCATTAAACCCCGTAAATTCCTGGATTCCCTTTTGGATGATCAAAATCTTTTTAGCAGAAAGATTAGGTACTTCATGTAAAAGCTTAGGATTATCATGAATTTGTTCTAAACAATTCTCGCCCAACGTTTCATAAATACTTTCCGCTGTTTTCTTTCCAATCGTAGGAAAGTTTTCACCACACAAAAAATGAATAATCGCATCTGCATGACTCGGCAATTTTTTCTTAGCCATATCCACACGAAATTGCTCCCCATATTTGGGATGCTTTACATATTCACCTTCAAGTACATACTCCTGATCTTCAATCGGATCTTCAATTCTTCCAGCACCTGTAAATGTATGATATGTTTTTAATTCTGAAAAACCTGCAACGACATAATGATTGGCTCTATTTTCAAATATGATATATTCAAGCCTAGCCTCGATGTCCATTTGCCGTCTCCATGATCAATTGATTTAAGTTTTTACCATCCTTAAACACTTCTTCAATTACACCGCCACCAATGCATTTGTCACCATCATAGAATACAGCTTCCTGACCCTCAGTTACAGACGCAATGGTCTGAGGATATTTAACTAAGACACTTGTATCGTCAATTCTTTCAATTTCAATATCCTGATCCTTTTGACGATATCTAAACTTACAAGTACATTTTGAAGGAATCTCATCTAAGCTTGGCAAGATCCAGTTGATTCCTTTGACAATACAAGAATCTGAATATAATAAGTCTCTTTGATCCGTACGACATACATAAAGAATGTTTTTTACAACATCCTTACCCACTACAAACCAAGGCCCCTTTTCATGATCAATATTCAATCCCTTTCTTTGTCCAATCGTGTAATACAATACGCCCACATGACGCGCAATAACTTTCCCCGTATTTACATCCACTATATCTCCATCCTTGCTAGGAAGATAATTGGATAAGAATTGTCTAAAATTTCTTTCTCCAATGAAGCAAATTCCCGTACTATCCTTCTTTGTCGCAACCGACTCTAAATTCAATTCCGAAGCAATTTGACGAATCTCTGGCTTTTCTAAGTTTGCCAATGGAAAAATGGTTTTGGCAATCTTACTCTTCTCTACCTGACACAAGAAATACGTTTGATCCTTATTCTGATCCTTTGCACGAGTCAAATATGTAAAGCCATTCTCTTCCTCTTTGTTTGAAGCATAATGTCCTGTTGCCACCTTATCAAAGCCTTGTTTCATGGCATATTCAAAAAATGAATCAAACTTAATATACTTATTACATAGAATATCTGGATTTGGCGTACGCCCCTTCTCATATTCACTCAAAAAAGTTTTAAATACGTTATCCCAATATTCCTCAATAAAATCCACACGTTGTAAAGGCAAATCTAAATGATTCGCAACTGCAAGCGCATCTAAATAATCCTGTTCCTGAGGACAAGTATCATCCTTGATTGTAGGATTACCTGCAATATCATTATTCGCAAAGCTATCCCAGTTACGCATAAAACAACATGTTACATCATATCCCTGTTTTTTTAATAAATAAGCCGCAACCGCAGAATCTACGCCACCACTTAATCCAACTAATACTTTCATACATTGCCTCCATAGTTAAAAAAATTATATCATAAAAAAAGATCAAGCCCGAATAACTTGATCAACAATTCAAAATGGTGCCCAGGGCCGGACTCGAACCGGCACGGTATCGCTACCGGTGGATTTTGAGTCCACTGCGTCTACCAATTTCACCACCCGGGCAAAAGTAATATTCAATTTTAAAAATGGTGCCCAGGGCCGGACTCGAACCGGCACGGTATCGCTACCGGTGGATTTTGAGTCCACTGCGTCTACCAATTTCACCACCCGGGCATTGCTTGGATATTATACCAAAAGATAGAATGTCATGCAAGGATTTTTTTAAAAAAGCCACTAACAAGTGGCTATTTCAATAAATCTAAAATTTCATCCTCACTCTTAGACAATGACTTAGAAACAAATTCTAAACTCATACCATTTGAAAGCATGATCTGAATCATCTTTTTTATTTCTTGATTCATCTGATTAACTTTCTTATCCGATTCATCTAATATTCTTGCCGTTTCTTGTTGCACCTTTCTTGCTTCTTCTTGCGCTTTTTGAAGCTCTTCAAGTTCAAGTTGTCGTTCCATTCGTTCTTCATTTTCATGTAGTTTTCTAAAATCTTCTATTATTTTCTTCCAACCATCATCCGATATGGTTTCGACACGCTTTTCTATCATTATCAATCAAATTCACATTGAAGAACACCAAGACAATTGTTTCCTTTAA
>OLOM01001211.1_pt1 | contig 17992 bp, 17 predicted proteins | sample 1672531 | NCBI WGS metagenome assembly OLOM01 (sample SAMEA3136696, study PRJEB25190) | human gut metagenome | reverse complement strand
ATGATCTGGAGACCATGATCAGCTACTGTTTCCGAATGCCGGCAGAGGAAGAGGAGGGTAAATGGATGGTGAGTTCCGAGGTTTTCGATGTGCTTCATCTGCAATATCCTATGCTGGTGGGAAATATGAGTACCAAGGTGAAAATAGGTCAAACCCTCAAGTTTATGGGATGCAAGAGCAAGCATACCAAACACGGACAGGCCTATCAGCTCCTTGCTCTATCTGCCTGAGAAGTATTCTCCTGGAGCCGTTTTTCTCGAAAAGGTGAAGGGTGGGTGAAGGGTGGTGAAGGGTTGAGCCACCCCTTCACCTCTCGCAACCCTAGTGTTTATCGGGGTTTCAGGCGAAAAGGTGAAGGGTGAAGGGTAAAATGGAGAGTAAGGTTTTTCTATCTCCCGACGTATCGTTTTGTGCCTGGCAATGGCAAGATATTGCCCTGGTAAAGGGCAATATTGTGCCGTAGTGAGGCAATAATCGAAAGGTGCCTCCTTACCACCCGTCAGGACTATCACGACGACCTCTCAGAGACGTTCCGACATCTCGTAAGTATTATTAATTAAAACATCACGCAAATATGAACAAGTACATTCCTTACAACATTACATGCCCATTGGCATTCTGCAGCCGTAGCAACACCTGTGCCCGCTACGCCAATTCGTAATGATGAAGAAAATAAGCAAAATCAAGTTTATGCTTTATTAACGAGAAGTTTTCTATAGGGGTGCTGAGTAGTTACGTATCAGCAGATTACGTAACTATCAAAACATAACATTACTCTATTCACTACTCAAGCAACAACAAACCAGCCTAATGTACTTTTTTACAAACAGCACCATCATTTTCTCCATATTCATAAAATCTCCAATAAATCTTGTACTTTTCACTAAGAAAATTTGGTTATTCCAATTAGTTTTCTTACTTTTGCAATTGTCTTCACGCTGTAACACCATTTTGTGGTGGGCAAGCATGAGGACATACATACAACAGGCGTTATCTGACGCTTTGGTTTTGACGTGTTAGAACTTCGCAAACTCTCAACTTCTTGTCAAAAACAAAGCAACGACGACGCCTCATGGGGTGTATTATATACAGCCCTCATTGGCTTCGGACACTTCTGTGTTCGTAACCATGAGGGTGACCTATATAGTCACATCGGCGTGGGGCTTTGATCGTTGCTCGTTTCGGCAAGAAGGGGCAATGCGAAGGCCTTAACACGTGAAACGAGTGACAGGAATGGCTCCACGTTTTTGCGTATGTAACCAAACGAACTTAACAAGAACCAGATAGCGGAGCCATATCGCATTGACAAAAAAAACTATGACAAAAAGCCATTTCAAAAAATACGTCACTGCATGGTTACTCATAATGATGCCTTGTTCGCTCATAGCGGCAAATTGTGTTCAACAATCAACAAGCAACACTGACAAACAAGCTTCGATAATACACAAACAGTTACAAAAGGATATTTCTTCCAACAAGGAGGAAATCACTATCTTACGCAAGAATCTTGAAACTTCAAAACAGAAGATAGACTCTCTTGAAGGACAGATTCTTGTTCTACAGAAAGAACTACAAACATCACAAACAAATACGTCATCCAAGATAGAAGCAACCAACTCTTCTATCAGTGCCCTTAATCATTCCATTAAGAGCAAGGCTATCATATGTTGCTCTGTTTTAGCGTTTATCATTCTTATCCTTTCATTGATCATATTCAAATTAAGAAAGAAAATACATTCCACAGTGGCTTCCGTTGAAGAAACAAAAGATGCACAAAAAGGACTACAAGAAAGTCAGCAGCAATTAGAGAATGGAACAATTTCATTGGACAGCAAAGTTGCAGACCTTCTAAATGCTCATCTTTCCTCCACCATACAGGCTAATCAACAAGACCATTCACTTGCATTGAAAGTTGCAGACGAAATCGTGAGAATAGAAACCAATCTCTATCGAATGGCCCCTGCCACCAGAGGCTACAAACAACTCACAAGATCTGTTCAACGCATGAAGGATTGTTTCATGACAAAAGGATATGAGATTTCAGATTTACTAGGCAAACCCTATAATGAAGGAATGAAAGTTGTGGCAAATCTCGTTGAAGACGAAAGTTTGCCTGAAGGTAGTGCCATCATTACAGGAATCATCAAACCGCAAATCATATATAATGGCAAGATGATTCAAGCAGCACAAATAACTGTTAGTCAAAACAAATAACGTATCAGATATGGAAAGAAATAAAATCGATTATGGTATAGATTTAGGAACGACCAATTCTGCAATTTGCAGAATGGAAAAAGGGATACCTGTTATTCAAAAAACAGATACACAAGCCGACATTATGCCTTCTTGCGTAGCTGTAAACAAAAAAGGTGCTCTAAGAATTGGGCAAACTGCGTATAATGCCATGCAACAAGACAAGCGTAGAGCATCTAAATCGTGGAAGAAAGAGGCTTCCAACACATATATCGAATTCAAACGTGCCATGGGTACTGACAGAACTTATGAGAGTTCTTTTCTCGGCAAGAATCTCAGTGCAGAAGAACTATCCGCAGAAGTTCTTAAAGCCCTGAAATCGTTTGTATTGGACGAAAGTGTTAAGAATGCAGTGATAACTGTACCTGCAAAATTTACACTTCTCCAAAAAACGGCAACACTGGAAGCAGCCAAGTTGGCTGGTTTTGAACATTGTGAACTACTGCAGGAACCAATCGCTGCCTCTATGGCATATGGTCTATCTACAGAAGAGAAGAATGGTTATTGGATGGTATTCGACTTTGGAGGTGGTACTTTTGACGCAGCACTTCTAAAAGTAGAAGATGGCATTATGCAAGTATTCGATACAGAAGGTGACAACTACTTGGGTGGCAAGAACCTCGACTTGGCTCTTGTTAATGATATCATTATCCCTTATCTAAAAGAGAACTTTGCTATAGATGGAATTCTTGCCATCCCAGAGAAAATGGAAATTTTGCAAGAAACTATGAAGACTTATACCGAAGAGGCAAAGAACCAATTGTCTTTCCAAAACTCATGGGATATTCTTTCAAATTTAGGAGACCTGGGTGAAGACGACAACGGCGAAGAGATAGAACTTGACCTGACCATCACCCAAGAGCAAGCATTCACATCAATGCGCCCTTATTTCCAGAAGGCTGTTGATATTTGCAAAAAGCTTCTACAAAGAAACAACATGACTGGAGATCAACTCAACAAGTTGATTCTTGTTGGTGGGCCTACCCATTCCCCATTAGTACGCAACATGCTTCGTGAGCAAATCACCCCTAACGTTGATACAAGTATCGACCCTATGACAGCAGTTGCTACAGGTGCAGCTCTTTATGCTTCCACCATTGACTCACAAGCAACAAATACATCTGCCCCTACGGGAACCATACAATTGACATTAGGGTACGAATCTACAACTGTAGAAAATTCCGAATGGATTTCTATACAGTTGAACAATTCTATAAGTTCGAACCCAGACTGTGTTTTGGTAGAGCTCGTCAAAAGCGATGGCAGTTGGTCTAGTGGAAAGTTTGAAATAAACAAGACTGGCAATGTAACAGAAGTGATACTACAGCCAGGAAGAGTCAATTCATTTAAAGTTAACACATACGACCAGTTAGGAAATCTATTGCCATGTTTTCCTAACGAGATTAGTATTATCCAAGGAACAAAAGTTGGTGCTGCCGTATTACCTTATTATATAGGTATTGGTACACTTTCAGATGACGAAAGAGTTGCCGCATTTACCCCAATGCCTGGTTTGGAAAAGAACAAGCCAATTCCAGCTACAGGTCAATCAAATGGCATTACGTTAAAAACGACATGCCAGCTACGTCCTGGAATCTCTGAGGATAAGCTTGTCATTCCTGTATATCAGGCTGATGAATACGAAGAAGATACCCCAGCATATCTTTACGAAAGAATCGGAGCTGTAAGCATTGACGGAAGAGATGTGGAAAAATACGTTCCAGAAGATACTCCAGTGGAAATTACCATCAGAGTGATTGAGTCCGAAAGACAAAGATTCGAGGTGTATATCCCAACAATAGACCAAACCATAGAAAAGGAGTTTAACGTTGCACCAGCAGTAAAGACTGCAGAAATTCCACAAGAAATCGAACAGAATTTCTCTGATGCACAAGAAACACTCAACAACTTGGTTAATCAAGGTATTGACACCACAGACTTGCAACAACAATTGGAAGGTGTCAAGAAAGAAGATGAAGAGAACTCTGAGAAAAAGATGGTTTTGCAACACCAAAAGGAAGTTCTTCGTGAGATTGCCAAACGAAAAGCCGACTCAGAGTTTGGTAAAACAGAAAGCGAGTTGAAGCGTATTTTCAAGATGACAGAAGAGGACAATCAGAAGTATGGAACTCCTGACACAACTCAAAGATTGGAAGAATTGCGCACACAGGTGGATGCCACCATTGTAAAATTGCAGCAAAAGGCAACAGAATCTGTTAAACATGCCAAGCAATTAATCAAGGACATCCGCGACTTAGATTACGATTTAGCTCTTGTTGATTACTTCAAGGCATGGGTATACAACTGGAACTTGGATTTCGAGACTATATCTTGGAAAGACAAGAACCGTGCTCGTCAGTTGCTCAACCAAGCAATTGGTATTATTAATGGAACTCCAACCAAAGATGCATTATATCCAATAGTCAGACAACTGATCAACTTGCTACCAGAGACATCAGTTCCAGCCAATGCAAATAACTTTGGTTTATTAAGAAGAAAATAGTATGTTGTTTAAAAAAGGACAGAAAATAGACAAATACGAGGTTATGTTTCCGTGTAAGACAGGTTCTTATGCGGAAACTTACCGTGTAAAAGATAGTCAAGGTAACATCTTGTTTCTCAAACTTATCTGCTTTGCAAAACTAGATGCATCCCAATACTCCCCAGAAGGTAAGATTCTTGAAGTTGAAGTAGCCAACAAACTAATTGCAGAGAAAGCTTTTGGGTTTATTGCAAGTGGTACTTTAATCGAGAATGGGCAACAATATGCCTACACCATAGAAGACTTCATCAGTGGTGAAAGCATTGCAGACAAGATGGGCAGGGATTCAATCCTACCTGTATATGAAGCAAAGCGTATTGCCATTTTTGTTCTTTCTCAACTTTCCATATTGCATTCACTTGACAATCCTATCATTCACAATGGGATTAGTCCTCACAACGTCATGTTAGATATGAAAGAGGAACCTGCCATGCCCAAAATTGTAGGCTTCGATCATGCACGTTTTCTTAGCATGTTGCCTCAACGAGGCTTAACAGATTCCCCTTTTTATCAAGCAAAAGAACGATTCAATGGTGTTTGCTCTGTACAGACCGACTTATATGCTGTTGGCGCACTACTCTACCAAATGATATTTGGTTTGCAGCCATGGTATATAGATCTGTCAAATTATAAGAAAGAGGAGCAAATACCAGCCTTGCTACAGCAAAGGCAGAAGCCTCTTCTTATACCAAGCATAGACATCTTTGAATTAGACGATGCACTGATCAATATCATCACAAAAGCATTATCAAACAATGTTGAAGATCGCTTCCAAACAGCAGAAGAGTTTTCTAAAGCTATCAAAGGAGAGATTATCATCAAAAAGAAAGCGGAGTCAACTAAAGCTGCCACACCACAAAAGAAAAGAGGAAATGGATTTGCAGACATTGCTGGTATGCAGGAACTGAAAGAGCAGTTTCAATCAGATGTCATACAAGTGTTGAAACAACCAGAAAGAGCCAAGGAATTAGGAATAACAATTCCTAATGGCATCTTGTTCTATGGACCACCAGGATGTGGTAAGACTTTCTTTGCAGAACGCTTCGCAGAGGAAATAGGGTGCAACTATATGTATGTCTCATGCTCTGACGTCGCCTCACCATACATACATGGTGGACAAGGGAAAATTGCAGCCTTGTTCAATGAAGCAAGAAAGAAGGCTCCAACTATCCTATTCCTTGACGAAGTGGAGGCTATGATTATGAGCAGAAGCAAACATACCAATGCAAGCGAGCAAGGTGAGGTCAACGAGTTCCTTGCCCAACTCAACAACTGCGGTGAGGATGGAGTAATGGTTATTGCTGCAACCAACAAGCCTTCCCTCATAGACCCAGCCGCATTAAGAGCAGGGCGACTTGAGCAAAAGTTTTACATTCCTCTACCTGATACAGAAACAAGAAAAGAGCTCTTCAAAGTTGGGCTTAAGAACAGAAAGGTAGAATTAGGAGTTGACTACGATAAGTTAGCGGAACTCACCAAGAACAGAGTATCAGCAGACATAAAGTTTATCATAGATACAGCTGCAAGAATGGTGTTTAAGAAGAATGGAGATTCCATCACACAAACAATCCTTGAAGAGTCTATAATGACAGTAAAGCCTACGGTTTCTGAAAAGGAGATAAAGGAAAGTGAAAAAATTAGAGACGAATTCGAAGGCAACTCATCAATGCCTCATGTTGGATTCATAAATTATAAATAAATGGACATTATCAGAAACAACCCATATAGAGTACTAGGTGTACTAGCCAATGCTTCACGCAAAGAGATAGAACGCAACAAAAGCCAAATCAAAGCTTTTGCCAAGGTAGGGAAGACTCCGTCTTTTCCTTACGACTTTGAAAACATCCTTGGACCAATAGATAGAAGTGAGGATAACTTGAATGACGCAGTAAGCAAGCTTACCTTTGACAAGGATAAGGTTGCCTATGGTTTATTTTGGTTTAACAACGCTTCGTTTATCGATGAAGAGACTTTAAGACGACTCAAAGAGAACAATATTGACAATGCCATCAGTTATATTGTCCTTTGTGGCAAAGCATCTTACTCTACATATATAAATATGGGGGTTCTTAGCCTTTTAAATTCTAACTGGGTTAGTGCAGCCTTTTGCTATGTCCGTTTGTTTGAATCAGAAAGCATCTGGAGCCAATACATTCAAAGTATTACCGGCAATCCATTAAATATGCCGATAAGCGAAGCTATGGACTCATTTGCAGACAATTTAATAAAATTATCCTCAGTAACAAACTGGCTCGCAACGTTCAAGAGCACAACTTTCAATGTTTCAACCAGAAATATTGATTGCGGAGACAAACTTAAAACATCAAAACTATATTCAGTTCTTGTTCCAAAGTATATCTCTACCATTACCAATAAATTAGATTCTTTTTTAGCAGAAGCAGAAAATATCAATAAATCTGACGCTAGTGCAAACTTAAAAATGGCTTCAGAACTAGAGCTATCTTGCAGAGACTTGTTGGTAACATTGAAAGATTCACTTGGCAACAATGATAGAATTTACATAAGATATGCTGACGAGGTTGCTTTACAAATACTGAACAATTGCATTGCATATTATAATCATGACCAAGACAACTCCAACCGTCCCAAAAACATTCTACGACTTGTCCGTTTCTGCGTTAGAATCGCAGAAGGTCAAACCGCAAAAGACAGATGCAAGAATAACTTTGACATCGTCAAAGAGGCATATGACAATATGTGTCCTCAAGAAGTCGCACAAGATGTAACATATATAGAAAACTATCTAAAGGAATCATACTCCAGAGATGATATTGTCAATACTAATAAATTAAAAGATAAGGTTATTGAAATTTTAAACAAACTCAATGGCATCAAACAAAAAATTGGAGCTAACAATAAGTATTACTTCGCTTTATCAGAAAGAGTTGTTATCGTCACTTTCAATACTCTTATTGATCAAATAAATGCAGCAACAAGAGCATATGACAATGCAGCTCAACATAATGACTATATAGAATTATATCGACTTCGAATGTTATTAATCAGTAGCAAGCCTATTGTTGCTGAGTTAGAATTATACCCTCAAAAAGATACAAGTAACATTTCTTATTTCAAAAGAAATGTAGAGATGTTCTACAAGTTGTATGCTGACTATCATGTTGCAGAATTCAACAATAATCAAACATATACCCCAACAACATATGATAGCCATTCCAAAGTAATTATCAGCGGTGTTAATTCTGCAAGAACATCCTCTTACAGTCAAAACGTATCTAGAAATAAAGAATCTGGTAACACCAATGGTTTGCCTAATGCAGAAAAATGCCTATTAGGCATTGCTGCCGTTATCATAATCATCTTGGTTATAATCGTTAGTGCTAGTTATTCTGATGAACCCAAAATTCAAAGTACAAACACTACACCGCCAACAGAGTCTGTAGAGAGTTCCACATTAACATCTGCTTATAACAACGAAGACAATTCTGAGGCAAATGTCACCGAACCATACGATATAACATATTACAACACAGGTGATATGCCATACAGAGACTTCTATGGAAAAGGGAAATATGACAAACGAACAAAAAATTATTTAGAGATAGATAATGGAGGCGAAACTGACGCTGTTGTTTTTCTTGAAACATTAGACGGCAGAAAGATTCGCCATGCCTATATTTGCAAGAATGAGAAATTCAAAATGAAACATATTCCTGGTGGTAAATATATTATAAAGATTATGCAAGGGAATTCTTGGAATGCGCAAAAAGATGACGGAGGTCCAATTGGTGGTTTCATGGAAGACGTTTCCTATTCGAAATCAGAGGACTACGATCCATTTGTATATCCGTCATATTCATCAGGGAAATGGGGCTGGTACTCTGTAACACTTTACAAAACAGAAAATGGAAACATGAGTACACAGATGATTAGCAAAGATGAAATATTTTAACTATATTGAATATATGAAAAGAACGACAAAACTATATCATTGTACATCACACCATTGTTTGATGGAGATTCTTAAGACAAAATACTTTTTGCCTTCATATTGCTTAGAATCAGGCGAGTATCTAACAAATGGGATAAATTTTGCTTATGCTATGGTCTGCTTTGCAGACCTTCTCCATTCTGAATTAAAAGATCATCTTCGTGATTTTGGTAGAGAAGCTTACATATGCATGAGCAAGAAATGGGCGATAGACAATGGTGTGGCAAGTGTAATGTACATAAGCCACAAGTCTATAATATCAGCCTCTATAATCAAACAAATAAAAGACTTGTATTCTACATCAGATTCCAACAAGTTTAAAGACAATATATTTGGCTATTTTATGGCTTTCTTCAAACAACATGAAGGCTACTTTTGGCAAAACAAGCTTTCGCAATGGTCTCCTAACAAGAAAACGTTCTTTACTGAACGCGAATGGCGTTATGTTCCATTAGTTAAAGATAGAGAAGCTTTCTATTTAGATGAAGCTGATTTTATGAATGAAAAAATAAGACAAGAAAAGCAAAAAGAGTTAATTGATAAAGGTTACGCACTAAGTTTTGACTGGCAAGACATAGAAACCATCGGTGTTAAAGGCATTAGAAAGTGGCTAAGAACAATATGCATGTGCAAAAAGCTGTTTCATATCTCTTTTGAAAATGCCATAAGTAAAGTAAAATTAATAAGTTTCATTTAAACAAGACAAATACTATATAAAATATGTGGAATCCATTTAAGAAAAAAGACCCGATGAAAGCTACAGCTGGTGTATATCATCTAGCCGAGACATTCATCCCTCAGCTTGTAAAAAGTTACAACGCTCATTTCTACGAAGAGAACATCTTTGAGGACATCAAAAGATGGAAGGAACTATTGAAGAATGAATCTAAGAACATGGATTTTAGATTCAATAAGATAGAAACCTTGGGAACAGACTTCAAGAGCAACCATGACGTTTACATCGTACTCATCAAATGGCCAGAAGTGAAAATGCCGACAGCAGCTAAGGCGTGCATGATTACCATCAACCGTCTTAACCATACTGCAAAGCAGTACATTTTGGAATCATCCATGTATGGTTCCATGGTTATAGAAATGACTTCTAATGGCAGAATGAATACTGGCATTAGCGTTCCTAATGATCAAAATGAGTTTACCCATTTCATGATGGCAGTTGTCAATTATGAGGGTATTCAGTGGAAACGTCTAAACACCACTCCATCTAACAACACCCAAGAATTCATACTTGGCGAAAAGTTCCCCATGGAAGAGTATAACTCTATCGGAGACCATATTAACGTAGCTCTAAACGAAACTTCATTTGATGTGGTCATTTCCTTAACAGGACTATCAAGCCTCGAAGAAAGTGCTATCGGGGAAGAAACATTTGATGTTTATGTTACAGCAACAACCTTGATACCTTTCATCATTATAAAATTCGGCAGTGTCTTCAAAGCAGACATGACCATCAACTTGCTGAAAATGAAACAAGAGTATCAGCAAATCTGGCTAAATTCAAAAAACGACACTGTTCGCATCTTCCTTCTTGAAGGAAATGATGCCAAGTTAAAGTGCATAAGAGCTTTCCGTTTTGAGAACATCGATTATATCAAAGATGTTTGCAAAAAACAACTTATATATAGCAAGTCAGATATAGATGAGCATATCCAGTCTCTCTACCAACGATATACTATAGAACAACTGATGCAAGCTGCACAAGTTAAATTCACTGTGCCTGAATGCATCAACATATAATCATATGTTTTAACATCAAGCCCTCTTTCTCCATAATTATGAAAAAAGAGGGTTTACCTCTTGATTTGTTGCCTTGGCGACCTTCTTTGACACATAGAGATGAAACTTGCAACCTTCTACCAACTTGCGCTTTCTTGGCATCTTTAGAGCAGGTTCACTCATCTGGTCTCCCTTTCCTTTCTGCACTTTGTCAAGAAGCACTGCAGTAGCTAAGTCGATATCCAAAAGCATCATTTCAAATATTTTCTATCATCACCATCATCCTCCAATACACGCATTTGCTGGATTGCTATTTGATTAAGCTTAACCAAACGTTCACCTTGTGGCATCCCTTGATCAATAAATACCGCATTGAGATTCTCCATATTGGAAAGACAAATCAACTCATTGACAGTTGCGTAATCACGCATATTATACTTCTTTTCGGGGTTCAAATCCCGCCACTGCTTTGCAGTCATACCAAACATTGCTACATTCAGGACATCAGCCTCATTTGCATAAATCAGAGAAGCTTGCGCAGGCGTAATTTCAGTAGGAATCAAGTTATGCTTAATCGCATCAGTATGAATGCGATAGTTGATTTTAGAAAGTTCACGCTTAGCAGACCAACCCAATTGAGCTTGTTCCTCTGCTTTTAAGCGTTGGAACTCCTTGACCATATAAAGTTCAAACTCAACAGATATCCAACTTGCAAACTTAAATGCTATATCTTTATGAGCATACGTACCTCCATAACGCCCAGACTTTGCAATCAAACCAATTGCATTAGTGGTATCTATCCATTTTTTAGGAGAAAGAGTAAAAGCATTAAGACCTGCCTCTTTTTTAAACCCCTCGAATTCGAGGGGTTTAAAAGAAGGATTATATAAACCTTCCTAAATTCCCAAGTATTCAATTGTATTGCAATTACGCATCCAATTTGCTATGACAGCATTAGGATCGTCACTCTTGTATCGTGCTATATCTGTCAAAGAAATAAAGTCTTCATTGTTTACAGATATAACAGTAACACCTGTGTTATGTACTATAATTTTTGCCATAATTGTCTAATTTTAAATTACATATTCCATTTTACCACACAAAGGTAGTGTACCAAATCTCTTTGAAGGATTGATTTTGCCATACTTTTGTCTATATTTGGCTTCTGCTTGCAAAATTAATAAAAAACTCAAATTTACAACACTTTTGCAACAAATTTACAACAGAAACCAGCAAAATAAACCAAACATACCACAACTATGCTATTTTTCATCTGCCATATTCATAGTTCCTGGCAGATTCTTTCTTTATCTCATAAAATGTGAGTACTTTTGTAGAAGATTTACAGGAGGAACCATTAAATACTGATTAGGACAAATCGTTAAACATAATAAAGAGAGATGGGAAAAAGAAAGGTTGCTTTATATCACGCATTCCATACCTCCCTGCCAATCATGGCAGGATATGGATTTCTGGGACTGACTTATGGCATTTATATGCATGAGTTGGGCTTCAACTTTCTGTCCCCTATGCTGCTCGCCATTACCGTTTATGCCGGCAGTGCTGAGTTCTTGCTGGGCAACATGCTGCTGGGCAGCTTCCATCCCCTACAAACCCTCCTGATGGTATTGATGGTGAATGCACGACATCTGTTTTATGGGCTCTCGATGCTCGAAAAATATAAAGGATTGGGATGGAAGAAATTCTTCCTGATCTTCGGAATGTCGGGCTAGACCTTTGCCCTGGCTAGTACTTCCAAGATTCCGGAAGGAACCGACAGAGGATGGTACCTGCTCTGGATTACCTGGCTCGATGAAACCTATTGGGTTATTGGGGCAACGCTGGGCGGCCTCATCGGTCCGTTTCTATCCTTCGACCTCAAAGGATTCCTTGGCGCAGGTGGCAGCCGTAGCCTTCACCATCCTCATCCACGTATGGAAAAGGAATATGATGTGGTCGATAGCAGCAGGCACCCTCTGCTATATGCTGCTCATCAGAATTCTACACTTTTAATCCCGATAAAGCCATCACACACTTATATCACTTAAATACATTTTTCCAAGGTAAAAACAGCCAATTTTATACATTTTTCCAACCCATTTTCAGGCCATTACTTACACTTTTCCAACTTTTTGATGATATAATTAATCAGAACAGCCTCTCTGCAAGAGTATGCAGAAAGGCTCAACATTTTATAGGAACATTACAATACTTCTAATTCATTTCTCTTCATAATGAGGGGATAACGTTCTGGATGTTTCAAACTATCAATTTCCAAATCCACATCAAGTTTGGGCCATTCTATAGCATTTTTACCACTCATTCTTACCTCAAGGGCATCAGAGATACATGCATGTTTCATCCAAGGTATCCTATTATAAGATATAAAATAATCATTACCTTTTACAGAAAGCATAATGCCCTTATCATTAATCATCAAGACGCTTACCTGTGTGTCTTGCGAATTTGATTTTAAAATCGTCTCCATTTTCTTTAAGTATTTTTTCGATGAAACTTAATTCTTTACTACTAAAGCCAAAATTTTCTGCTAACTCAATATCTGGTTCCAACCAGTACTTAGCCTCATTTTCCGCTTTTACGACATGAATATGCATTCGTAATTCCTCATTGGAGTAAATCTTAAACACAAAACCATTTATTTCTTTAAACTTTGGACTCATAATTATCTTTCTTTTAAGATATTCTCACTTCCGTCAGCAAAGATAAACAAATAATCTGATAGTACTATCATTTATTAAGATATTTACACCTTTTTATATGGCAGGCACCCTTTGCTATATGCTGCTCATCAGAATCTGACTACACATATTTCTCCATCAGCACAAAGGTGATGAAGCCCAGGAGAAGGGCGTAGGTGGCTTGCTTCTGAAAACCATGGGTATGGGTTTCGGGAATCATCTCATCGCTCGTTACATAAAGCATGGCTCCACCGGCAAAACCCAGCATCACGGGGAGGAAGGTAGAAGAGGCTGAACCCAAAGCGAAACCTAACAGGATGCCTGCCACTTCGAGCAGGGCGATGAAAATGGAGATGAAGAAGGTGCGAGCAGCAGAAACGCCTGCCATCATCAAAGGAGCAATAATCACCATACCCTCAGGGATGTTCTGCAGGGCGATACCGAAGGATACCCCCCACTCCGTTGCTCCCTCTGCCGAACAGACACTCACTCCAGCCGCCATGCCTTCGGGCAGTTTGTGCAGGGCTATCGCCATCACGAAAAGCATCACATGACTGAGCCTGACATTGTTGCGATGCTCCTCGGGGTCTAGGCCCGTGATGTGATGAAGATGGGGAGTTACCCAATCTAGCACATTCAGGAACAGGGCTCCTGCCATCACGCCGATTACTACCAGCCACCAAAGACTGGTCTGTTCGAAGGCTGGCACTATCAGTCCTAGCGTAGAAGCCGCCAACATGATTCCGGCACAATATCCCAATACGGCGTCGTTCCATTTATGAGGCAACTCCTTGACGAAGAATCCCAGGATGGCACCTATAATGGTGGCACCGCACAGTCCGGCAGCACTTATCAATACGTTTGTCATTGTTATTTTGCTTTTTATCTTAATCCGTAAAATATATCGAAGTTATACTATTAAATATGTAAGATGCAGATATATGATAGAAGATAAAACGCATAGACAACCCTCACAGTCATCCATGCCCATCTATTTTCGTATCTGATCTATTCTATTTAATTGTGTTCTGTCATGGTGAAATTGATGCACTTCAATTTCGTATATTCATTCCTATTTCAACTTCTTATAACCGTAAGATGCGTTATTACCCAACTGCTCTTCGATGCGGATAAGCTGGTTGTACTTAGCCATACAGTCGGTACGGCGCATAGAACCCGTCTTAATCTGACCAGAGTTTGTTGCTACGGCAATATCGGCAATCGTAGTGTCCTCGGTTTCACCAGAACGATGGGAAGTAACGGTGGTGTAACCATGACGGTGAGCCATCTCGATAGCATCCAGTGTCTCGGTAAGAGAACCAATCTGGTTCACCTTGATGAGGATAGAGTTAGCAGCACCCATCTTGATACCCTTTTCCAGGAACTTGATCTGCTCAGCAGCAGCATGAGCCACAGCCAGAGAAACACCAAGGATGGCATTGGCACCCAGGTTTGACTTGGTCTTGGTACCGTCGAGTTCCAACATCTTATAATCGATGGCACGCTGCTCCAAGGCAGAGAAGCCAACCAAAGCAGGAGCAATTACCTGATTCACGTTTTCAACTGCCTTCAAGACACCCTTGCCTCCATAGCGGTTCTTGTCGCCATCACGAAGTTCCAAAGCTTCGTTTTCGCCAGTTGATGCACCAGAAGGAACCGATGCACGACCTACGACACCTGACTTCAAAGAAACTTCAACCTCTACTGTTGGATTGCCACGAGAATCCAAGATTTCTCTTGCATGAACATTTTCAATAATCATAATTCTATAATATCTTTAATTACATAAAACATTTCTTATTTCAGAGTGCAAATTTAGATATTATCTGATAAACCACCAAATTTCGGGCATCATCAAAACTAGATATTTGCCAAGAAATACCTACTTATAAGTATGCAGTAAATCACCATTTATCACTTCCCCATCATTTTTCCGATGATTTCCTCGAAATCTTCCTTCTGCATAGCACCCATCTGTATAGTAGGATTACCTTTCATCGGGATGAAGAGGAAGGTAGGGATGCTGCGGATGCCGAAGACGGAAGCCAGTTCGGGTTCCTGGTCGATATCCACCTTATAGAAATCTATCTTGCCGGCATATTTCCCGGCAAGAGATTCTACCAGGGGAGCCATCATCTTGCAAGGTCCACACCAGGTGGTATAGAAATCGATAATGGCAGGACGGGAGCCTGCAAACACCCACTCTTCGGGATGAGACTCGTAATCCATAATCTTCTTCCTGAAATCGGAAGCCGTAAGCACCTGCACCTTACCAGCAGAAGCAGACTGATTATTACTGCCAGCTACAGACTGATCTGCCTTCTCTGCCCCAGCCTTACTCTCTGATTCAACACGAGAAGGTAGCCCCTTTGAGCTTCCTTCCTGTTTCTTGTTATTTTGCGAACATCCCATAACGGCTAAAGCCATCATGGCATATAAACAAACATTTTTCTTCATCTAATCATTCTTTATAATCAATAAGCCAAATCGATTGCAACAGGATATACTCGACATGGGTCGAAGTATTCCGCACAACTGTTCACCATTGCCTGCAAATCTGCCTTGGCAATACCGTGGAATACCTGCTTGCCATTTACCATGATGGTTACAGGCTCATTGAGGTTGACCAACTGGTCATTGAGATAAACTCTCAACTTACCACCAGTGGCAGGAGAATAGCTGCGGTTGAACTTCAGATCGATTCCCCACTGCTTATCCTTCAAGATAGTGGTGTAATCCACATTGCTCACCTTGATGGAAACCACGTTCTTGTCGATATCCATCTCGTAGTAGGTTCTAGACTCTGATGGGCGAGTCAGCACCTGCAGGTTGTAGAAACCGGAACGATGTCTGCCATCCATCTCGAAATCCTCCCAGAGCACGGTCTTAGGATATGGATTGCGCACGAACTGCTTGAGCCAAGGAGTAGTCAGACCATAGGTGATATGATGCTGCATACCCGGCAAGAGATGGATGCGATGACGGAAGATAGGAGTCTTATCTACAGACAATGGGCGAGCCAACTGCGCAGAATCGAAAGCCACCTGGGTGTACCAGGTCAGGTCGTTGCGATAGAAACCGGTATCATCAGCCCCCGTGAGGAAAGAGAATCCGATATTGGCACAGTTTTCCACAGGCGCATTCTTCAAAGGTTCACCACCAGCCATCGGACCCGCTGCAGCCCAATAGTCGGCATAGAAGGAAGCAAGACGCTGACTGCCATAACCACCTTCGCTGATACCGAATACATAGAGACGGTTGGCATCCACCTCACCCTTTACCAGGTTCTGGCGAATCAACTTCTCGAAAGCATACTGCTTGGAAAGATGCCACCAGCGATAATATTCACCCTCGTTAGGAATCTGAGGAATGAAATAGATGGAAGGAGAATCCTGGAAGCTCAGACCGAGCTTGATGCCATTTGACCACTCATGGTCCTTAGGTCCCGATCCGTGAACATACAGGAAGAGAGGGAACTTACCATCGGCAGCTACTCCCTTCTTACCATAATAATAAGGCATCACCGCATTTGGTTCCAGACACTGAGGCAGATTCCAGGAGCTGCTTTTTGCCAATGTCAGATCTTCTGGTTCTATGAGCTTTTCTTCCTGCAGGTTCTTGTTGGCATCGCACCAGGCTGTCCATACCATCTTCTGGTAGTTGGCAATATCCTTGCCGTCGATAGCAGCCTGGAGCTTGGTGTCAAGAGGTGTGTTTTTAGAGAATTCCGCCTTACCGTCTTTCTCTAATGCTTTCTGCTGTGCTTTGAGTGACTGCAGGAAGTAGGCATTCACCTTTTTCTGCAATCCCTGTGACTGCGCCATAGTCTGGGTTGAGTAGCTTAGTGAGGCTAGCGCCATCACCATGTAAATCATTTTTTTCATTTCGTACTATATATTTATTTAATTACTAGTCTTTCAAAGAATAGGTAACCGTAGTCACTACCCTCACCTTTTTAATATAAGGTGTATTGGAATCTCTATCCTCTATCGAGAATTGCCCTTGGTCAGCGTTCATGATCTTATCAATCTTGCTCTTGCTGTTTTCGGCAAACTGAGCAGCAGTCTTCTCTGCATTCTCAATTGCCTCCTGCATCATCTTCGGCTTCATCTCGCGGAAAGCCACATACTCGTACTTCACCGGATTTTCGTAACCACCATCCACGACGGCCACACCTTTCTGAAGCAGGTCACCCTGTCGGGCGATGATGCCACGGACCACCTTCACATTGCGGGAAGTCACGGTGATGATCGACGTGATGTTATAACGGTAAGGCTGACGGTTTTCGCCATATCGCTCAGCATTGAGGTCGATGACCACAGGGGCATTGACATTGATTTCATTTGCCTTCACTCCATTTGCCAGCAGGAACTGGCGGATGGTGCTGGTGGTAGCGTTGATCTTCTTATAGAGTTGCGGCAAGTCGTTGCCAATCTCCTTGGAAACGATAGGCCATGTCACCTTATCAGCCTCAACTTCCTTTTCTGCCAATCCTTTCACCACCACTTTGCGGTCTTTGGCAATCACACTTTCAAGTCCAGACTTGACACAAAATCCAAGCACGATAATGCCTATGGCTAAGATCACTGCTTGCTTGATACCCGTATTGACATTCATAAGAAGTCCTCCATTTATTAAGTTTGAAATGCTTACGAGGACAAAGATAAGCAAAAAGATGATAGCAGCCATCTTTTTTAATCTTTTTTATGTTCTAATTTTAATCTTTTTTATGTTCTAATCTTAACCAGGCAAGAAAGATATGTTAAATCTTCTATACAAACGATACAACCTATT
>OLOM01001203.1_pt1 | contig 18053 bp, 17 predicted proteins | sample 1672531 | NCBI WGS metagenome assembly OLOM01 (sample SAMEA3136696, study PRJEB25190) | human gut metagenome | reverse complement strand
CGAGATCCTGCTCACGAGCATGGACCGCGACGGCAGCCGCGACGGGTTCGACTGCGCCCTTACGCGGGCCGTGGCGCGCGCGGTGAACATCCCCGTTATCGCGAGCGGCGGCGTCGGCAAAATCGAGCACTTCGCCGAGGGTATTTTGGAGGGCGAAGCCGACGCCGTACTTGCCGCAAGCGTATTCCATTTCGGCGAGATGACCGTACGCCAGGTGAAGGAGTACATGCGCTCGCAGGGCATTCCCGTGCGCCTGTAACGTGTTTGTCGCAAGCGTGTCGCCCGAACCGAAAGGACACTAACATACATGGCAGTGATTGACAGCATTCCCGAGCTCACGTATAACGAGGCCGGCCTCATTCCCTGCATCGTGCAGGACGCGAAGACCCGCGAGGTCCTCATGATGGCGTGGATGAACGAAGAGTCCGTGCGCCTCACGCTGGAGGAGCGCACGACTTGGTTCTTCTCGCGCAGCCGCCAGGAGCTTTGGCACAAGGGCGGCACGTCCGGCAACACACAAGCGATCATCGAGCTGCGTTACGACTGCGACGCCGACTGCCTGCTCGCACTGGTGGAGCCCGCAGGCCCCGCCTGCCACACGGGCAACACCACCTGCTTCTACCGCGTGATGGGGTAGGACCCCGAGGCTCGCCGTCACCCGCTTCGTCGGCGCCCCTTCCCGCTGCCGTCGCACGTCCGAGGGCTCGCCAGTGTGTGCGCTTCTTGCTATTTCGCCGCACGCAGGGCAACCTTCGGTAGAATCGATAAGTCCTATCCGAGCGCGACAAATAGCGCATCGCGCACGCACGAAAGCTCATACATGATTATCGAAATCCTGAAAGCCCTGCTCGAGGGCATTGTCGAGGGCATCACTGAATGGCTGCCCATCTCGTCAACCGGCCACATGATCTTGATTGACGAGTTCGTAAAACTGCAGGTATCAGACCAGTTCCTCGCCCTGTTCCTCGTAGTTATCCAGATCGGCGCAATCCTCGCCGTCATCATCATGTACTTCCACAAGCTCAACCCTTTCAGCTTCAAGAAGACGCCGGCGCAGCGCAAAAGCACCTGGCGGCTGTGGGGCATGGTCGTCATCGGGTGCATCCCGGCGGCGGTGTTCGGCTTCGCGCTCGACGATTGGGTGAACGAGCATTTCTACAACAAGGTCTGCGTCGCCGCGATGCTCATTTTGTACGGCGTCATTTTCATCGTGCTCGAACGCCGCAACCATCGCCGCTTCCAGGAGGCCCGCGCAGGGCTTGCACTTTCCGGCCCTCGCCCGCGCGGCAAGCATGCGCGCGTCGACGCCCAGGCGCACGCAACGAGCGAGCAGCTCGACGCCCGCGCGGAGGAGCAGCTGTTCAAGATCACCAACGTCGACGACATCGACTGGAAGACCGCGCTCAAGATCGGCCTGTTCCAGGTGCTCGCCATCATTCCGGGAACAAGCCGCTCGGGTGCCACGATCATCGGCGGCATGCTCACCGGCTGCTCGCGCACCGCGGCGGCCGAGTTCACGTTCTTCCTGGCCATCCCTGTGATGCTCGGCTGGGGCGCGGTGAAGGCGGCGAAGTTTGTGCTCGCAGGCGTCGCCATGACCACGACCGAGATCGCCGTGCTCGTCACGGGCGTTGTGTCCGCGTTCATCATGTCGATCATCTCGATCAAGTTCCTCATGGGCTACATCAAGAAGAACGACTTCACCGCCTTCGGCATCTACCGCATCATCGTGGGCGTGCTCGTCCTTGTCTACTTCGCCTTCGAGACCATGGGCATGCTGCCGTAGGCGCCTGGCGTGCAATCTCAGCCGAACATCCCTCGCGTCACTTACACGCCCAAGCTCGCAGCGTACATGCGCAAGAAGGGCTTCCGGCATATCGCCATCGAGCACGCGAGCGCATGCGGCTGCTGCGTCGACCTGTCGGAGGTGGCCACGCGATTCGTCGACGACGCGGCAGCGGACAAGCTGCGCACGAAGGGCTGCGTCGAGCTTCACGGCGAGCTGGGAAGCGTCCTCGTGGCGCGCGGAATGGAATACGACGACGCAGTAGAACTGGGGCTTCGCAGCTTCTTCGGCGCGAAGGACATCACCGTGCGCGGCATCAGGTCGTGGAGCTTGTAGCAAACCCCTAGTTGGCTGTGGGTGCCCCCGTCATCGCATAACTCCCCCTTGACCGTCAAGTTGACCAATTGCTCCTTTTAAGAGAGCCCACGAGCAGAAAGGCCGGGTGCGCTTGGTTCAAGGTACCAGGGCTATTCCTCCTTGCGCGCGACCACGAACATGGAGCACAATAAAGCGGGACGGCCATGGGGCAACCGGAGGGCCGAAAAGCTGGTAGGCCCATGGGTCGGCCGCGAGAACCTGACGAGTAGCGCACCGCCGCAGGAAGCCACGGGGCTTCCTCAAGGGCTGGGAGGACCTTATGCATTACGTCGAATCACCGCATCGTTTGCCCTACGAAATGGCATCGGGAATCCTTCAGGCGGAAATCGGCTGCTCCTACAACCGCTGCCGTTTCTGCTCGCTGTGCCGCAAGCCGGGGAAGGACTACCGACCCGCACCGCGCGAAGAGGTGGAGGCCGACCTCGACGAGCTCGCTTCCTACGTGCGCAGACCCACGCGCATCTACCTCTACGGCGGCAACCCCTTCGGCATGCCGCGCGGCGTGCTCATTCCGCTGCTCGAGCGAATTCACGAGAAGCTGCCCGAGGTGAAGACAATCGGCGGCTTTTGCCGCGTGGCGGACGTGAAGGCCGCGACCGACGAGGACCTTGCAACCTGGGCACACCTCGGGGTGCAGGGGCTCTCCATCGGAGCCGAGAGCGCCTACGATCCCGCGCTCAAGTTCATGCGGAAAGCCCATACCGCGACTGACCTGGAGCAGCAATGCGCGCGGCTCAGCAAGGTCGGCATCGACTACACGCTCTTCTACCTGGCCGGCATAGCGGGCGCCGGAAAGTGCTCCGAGGCGGCGCGCGCATCGGCCGAGGTCTTCTCGCGCATCAACCCGCTGCGCATCAACATCATGACGCTCACCGTGTTCGACAATGCCGACCTCGCGCAAGACGTTGCATCGGGCACCTTCACCCCGGCAGCCGAACGCGAGATCGTGCTCGAGATCCGCGACTTCATCGCAGGCCTTTCGGGATGCACGTCCTTTATCGAGGCCGGGCACGACACCAACATGGTGCATTTCGACGGCGTCCTGCCGCGCGACCAAGAAAAGATGGTCCTTTACCTGGAGCAACGCGCTGAGATCATGAACGAAGAGCACATGAGGCTCCTCCGAAGCCGCTTCCGCGCGCTATAGCGGAGGCACGTGGGAAGGTGGCGCGCTCGCGCGTGACCGAGGGGCGCGGGCGGCACGCGAGGCCTATCCAAATGCTAGGTTTTTCCGCTCGCCGCCCCATTTCACCCGCTTTCGGGTTAGCCGCGACATCTCTTTTGCTATCATGTCAAGCACACGAGTGGCCCCATCAGGGCAGATTCTCGTTAAAGCAATGAGGCATGAGAGGAACGTCAATGCCAGAAGAAAGCAAGTCGCTTGCTGAAATCGAAGCGCACCGCGCCAAGATCGACGAAATCGACCAGCAAATCGTTGCGCTTCTGAACAAGCGCGCAGGTCATTCGCTCGTAATCCGCGGACTCAAACCAGGAGCCCGCATGGGGCTTTACGACCCCAAACGCGAGGAGGAGATCTTCGCTCGCGTGAACTCCTATAATGAGGGACCTTTGTATAACGAGAACCTGCGCGAAATTTACGAGGCGATTCTCAAGGTTATGAAGGAGACCCCGTCCGTATGAGCGAAGTGAAACCCGTATCCCAAAAGCTCCCCGATTACGGCACGCGCACCGACGAGATCGCGATCTTCGCCGGCCCGTGCTCCGTCGAGAGCGAAGAGCAGTTCAACGAAGTCGCTGAATGCATCGCGGGCCTCGGCCTGCACTGGATTCGCGGCGGCGCGTTCAAACCGCGCACGAATCCGCACAGCTTCCAGGGCCTTGGTGAGGAAGCACTGCAGATCATGAAGGCCGGGGGAGAGAAATACGGCCTGAAAACGCTCACGGAAGTCATGGACTCCGAGCACTGCGAGATGGTCCATTCCTACGTCGACGGCCTGCAGGTGGGCGCGCGCAACTTCCAGAACTTCAGCCTGCTGAAGAACATCGGTAAGGTGACGAAGGATTCGCATAAGATGGTGCTGTTCAAGCGCGGTTTCGCGGGCACCATCGCCGAGTGGCTCGCCGCGACCGACTACATCACCATGGCAGGCAACGACAACGTCGTGCTTTGCGAGCGCGGCCTGCGCACGTTCGAGACGGCGACGCGCTTCACGCTCGACATCTCGGCCGTGCCCGTTATCCACAAGCAGAGCCTCTATCCCATCTGCGTGGACGTGTCTCACCCGGCCGGAGTGCGCGATCTTGTGCCCTCGCTCGCGAAGGCAGCGGTGGCGGTCGGAGCCGATTCCATCATGATCGAGGTGCATCCCAACCCGCCGGCAGCACTCTCCGATGGCCCGCAGCAGCTCACGCCCGCCCAGTTCACCGACCTTATTGCCGAGCTGCGCGAACTCGCCGCCGTCTTCGGGAAAAAGATCGTCTAGCGCACTGCGTGCAGCAAAATGACGCCAACCGGGAAGGCCGCCTCGAGCGGTCTTCCCGTTATACGGGGGCAAACGAGCCGCAGAGGGTCTCTTCAACACGAGCGAGCCGCCCGAGCCTCGCCCCGAAATCGGGCGCCTAGAGCAATCCCTGGGCAGGCATACTCTGCCCAGGCGGTCCCCTCTCCTCAAAACCGCGAGGATGCTACAATGGCACGCGTTCGCCCTTGACGCCCCTCGACAAATCGGAGCCGCATGACCAACTTTTCCAAACCCATCAACCGCGCGCTCTTCGTGCTTTGCGTCATCGCGACCGGGTCCATCGCCGGCGCGTTCGTGTGGGCGTTCTTCTTCTTGATGGACAAGGGGATCGAGTTCTTTTGGGCCACGCTGCCCGCGCTCATCGGCCAGGCGGCGGACGCATATCTGCCGGGGCTCGCCGAGGGGCCGTTCGGCTTTCTGCCATATCCGCTTATCGTGTGCATCGGCGGCGGCCTTCTCATCGGGTACTTCGACAAGAAAACGGGCGCGCGGCCCGAAGAGCTTACCAAGGTCATGGCCAAGGTGAAGCAAGACGGCCGCTACAGCTACGAGGGCATCGGCAAGCTTTCGCTCGCGGCGCTTCTGCCGCTGCTGTTCGGCGGGTCGATCGGCCCCGAGGCTGGGCTTACCGGCGTGATCGCGGGGCTCTGCACCTGGGTCGGCGATCGGATGCGGCGTTTCGGAGCCGACTTCCGCGCACTCACCACCATCGGCACGCAAGCAGCCTTGACCGCCCTGTTCACCGCCCCCTTGTACGGCTTCGTGGCCCCGCTTGCAGGGACGGCGGACGCACCGAAAGACGGCGAAAGCGACGTCGATATCAAGCTGCCGCGCGCGCAGAAAACCTTTGTCTACCTGTGCGCCATTGCAGGTGCACTCGCAGCGTTTCTGCTGCTCGGAGACGTGTTCGGGGGAGGAATGGGCCTGCCGCGCTTCACAGGGATGGAAGTGAGCGCGCTCGAAGCCGCGCTGGTCATACCCGCCGCCCTTCTCGGATGCGCCGCGGGATGGGCCTTCCACGCATCGACCTGGGCATCGGGAAAACTTGCAAGCCGCATGGGAGAGCGGTCCGTCGCGAAGGCCGTGCTCGGCGGGATCGTCCTCGCGTTATGCGGCATGGCGCTGCCCTACACCATGTTCGCGGGCGAGGCGCAAACGCACCTGCTGATGGATAGCTACCTTGCAATCGGCGCAAGCGCGCTCATAGCAACCGGGCTCGTAAAGGCCGCACTCACCCCGTTCTGCATCCAGATGGGTTGGCGCGGAGGCCATTTCTTCCCGCTCATCTTCTCAGGCGTGAGCATGGGCTACGGCTTTTCCCTGCTCACAGGCGCAGATCCTGTGTCGTGCGTGGCAGCGTGCACCGCAGGGTGCATGGGAGCCGTCATGCGCCAGCCCGTGATGACGGCGCTGCTGCTGATCATGTGCTTCCCCGTGAAGGGCGTCGTCGTTACGATCGCGGCTGCGGCCATCGGAGCTGCGATTCCCCTTCCGAAGGCGATTGCGCCTTCCAAGCCGCAGCGAGAGGGCTCGGCGGGAAAGAGTGCTCCGACGGGGGAGAGCACCCCGGCACGGGAGGGACGCGCGAATCGAGAAACCAAGGAGGCAGGCGAATGATAAACTTCCGCATGCTCGTGGACGTGCTGAGGCACTCGGGGTTCGGACCGATTACCTGCGTGTTCGCGATAGCCTTCCTCATATGCTCAGCGGCGGTATGGCTCGCCGACCCCGAAACCCTCACCTTCGGCGACGGGGCGTGGTTCTCCTTCGAAGTGGTATCGACCATCGGGTTCGGCGACGTGAACGCGACGGGGCCGGTGGCGCGCGTAGCAGCCGTAGTGCTCAGTGTCCTAAGCATTTTCTACATCGCGCTCTTAACCGGCGTCGTGGTGAGCTACTGCACGACCGCGATCAAGGCGCGCCAAGAGGGCACGCTCGCCAACTTCGCTGCCAACCTCGAGCGACTCGACGAGATGACCCCCGAGGAGCTGGCCGCGTTCTCCGCGCGAGTAAGGGAATACCGCCGCACGCGATAGCAAACAGAACACAAGGCGTCCGAATCAGCCGCCCTTTCAGCATACGTGGCTGTATTTGCGCGCGTTCTGGTGACTTTTTACTGCCACGAGGGCACGATGGAGAGCCGTCACCGCGCCCTTCTGATGTTAAATCACTGGCGTTAACGTTAAATTGCGCGCGTGCTCGGTCAATCTGCGGCACAATGGAGGGCGACACAGAAGCGTGGGCACGAAGTTGAGCCCGCGCGACGCGGCATCCGCCGCATGCAGGAACCGAAACGACAAGGAGCACTTTCGTGGCTAAGGTCAATCCGAACTATCAGAAACTTCCCGGCAGCTATCTCTTCTCCGAGATCGCCCGTCGCACGGCCGCATATTCCGAGGCGCACCCCGAGGCGAAGCTTATCAAGATGGGTATCGGCGACGTGACGCGCCCGCTCGCACCTGCCGTCATCGAGGCCATGCACGCCGCCGTCGACGACATGGCAAATGCCGAGACCTTCCACGGCTACGGCCCTGAGCAGGGCTACGACTTCCTGCGATCGGTCATCGCGGAGAAGGACTTCCACACACGCGGGGTCAACATCGCCGACGACGAGATCTTCATCTCCGATGGCGCCAAGTCGGACTGCGGCAACATCGGCGACATCCTCGACGTCGACAACGTCATCGCCGTTTGCGACCCGGTGTACCCCGTCTACGTCGACTCCAACGCGATGGCGGGCCGCGCAGGCGACTACGATGCCGAAGCCGAGCGCTGGACGAACATCACCTACATGCCCACCACCGCCGAAAACGGCTTCTGTCCCGCGCTTCCCGAGGGCAAGGTCGACGTCATCTACCTGTGCAGCCCGAACAACCCCACGGGCACGGTGCTCACCGCCGAGCAGCTGAAGGTGTGGGTCGACTACGCGAACGCCAACGGCTCGATCATTATGTTCGACGCGGCTTACGAGCGCTTCATCACCGAAGAGGGCGTGCCTCACTCCATTTACGAGGTGGAAGGAGCCAAGACCTGCGCCATCGAGTTCCGCTCGTTCTCGAAGACCGCAGGATTTACCGGTGCACGCTGCGGATACACGGTGGTGCCTAAGGAACTCGAGCGCGACGGCCAGAGTCTGAACGCCATGTGGAACCGCCGCCAGTGCACGAAGTTCAACGGCGCGAGCTACATCATCCAGCGCGGCGCCGCGGCCATCTACACCGAGGAAGGCGAGCGCCAGATCGAGGAGACGCTTGCGTACTACCGCAACAACGCGCGTGCGATCAAAGAGGGCCTCGAAGCCGCCGGGTTCACCGTGTACGGTGCTGTGAACAGCCCTTACATCTGGTGCAAGACGCCTGAAGGGGTAGGGAGCTGGGAGTTTTTCGACAAGCTGCTCACCGAGGCGAACATCATCACCACACCGGGCGCGGGCTTCGGCCCCTCGGGCGAGGGCTACGTGCGCCTGACCGCCTTTGGCGACGCCGACGCCACCGTCGAGGCCATGGAGCGCATCAAGAAGCTCATGGCGTAGCGAATGTCGAGCGGCGTAGCGAGCCTCCTGCGGTGGGAAGAACACTACCCGCCGCAGGAGGCGCTTTTCCCGCGAAAGCTTAGGAGCAAAACTAAAAGGAGCCTCGAGTATTGTGCCCGAGGCTCCTTCCATCTTATGCGGCAGATCGCGCAGGCTGCAGCGCTTACCCTAGAACCCGCCTTGGCTTGCGCGCTCGGGGACAAGCGTGCGACGCTTTCCCTTTGCCCAGTTCATGCAGCGGAATTCTTTCACCTCGTGGAAGTTGTAGTTCTCAGCCCACATGAAGCAGAAGCCGCGCAGCTCGTCGAGCAGCTCCTCGGGCGTGCCCGCGTGCTCGTCCTCGATGTAGGTCTTGAACACGGAATACGTCTCGCTCTTATCGTGGATGCGCACCTTGGGGAAGCGGATGGAAAGCCATGTGCGGATGGCAGCGTTGAGCTTCTCGGCGCCGGGGTCGTCGCCGAACATGACCTCGATCGGCTCCCAGTATTCCCTGTACAGGCGCGTCTGCTCATCGTGGTCCATCGCAATGAGCAGGTAGTTTCGCACCAGGTCTGCCGTCGTCAGCGGCACACCGCGCGCGTTCAGGCTCTCGAAGATGAGCTGCGGGTTGTCGCCGCGGTCGAGCTCCGCGTCGATCACCGTGAGCACCTTCATGCCCGCCCACAGCACGTCGGCGTCGAAATCGCTCTTCTCCATCTCGCCGTAGAAGTAGTCGAGGTTCTCGGTGATGCGCTCGGAGGGACGCTCGGGCATCGGCGCGCCGTTCACCACCGCCTCAAGTGTCGGGCAATCGTTTAGCGACAGGATGAGCTTCGCCGCCGCACCGTCGCCCGTCTTCACGTGGAGGAACGTGCCGGAGATGTCATCGGCAGTAAGGCCATCGGCGGTCGCGCCGTGCGCGCGCAGGTACTTCACGAGCGCGGCGATCACGATGGTGAGCGTAGTCATGCGCTGCTGGCCGTCGATCACGTCGAGTTGGTGCTGCGCCGTCTTCGCGAAACGGTCGTGCGCATAGAGCACCGTGCCGATGAAGTGCGCGTTGCCCGTGCGGCCCGAGCGGTTGATGTCCTGCCACAGCCCTTTGCACTGCTGCAAGCCCCAGGAGTACACGCGCTGGTACACCGGGATGACGAACTGGGTGTCTTCCGTTCCCAAAAGATCGAGGAACAGTTCTTGTTTGGTTTGCATGCGTAAAACTCTTTCTCCACTTCGCGCCCAAGGTGCCGACCTCGGCGCGGCCTCCATCTTGCACCCGAAGCGTCGCCGCGGGTGCGGCCCCAAAAAACCGTGAAGGATTATAGGCCAGGCACCTATGGATGAGTAGATGCTCGAATTCGATTGAGCAGGAGAATCCGCAAATCGAGCACAGAGAGTGGCATTGATGGGGGAGCAACAGGCATGCGAAGAAGCCATAAGGTACAATCCTAGAAAACCATGTTCAAAAACGGCGCAAAGGCGAGCTTGAAGGACGGCCTGGGAGCAAATGCATCGCGAGGGGTCCCCTTGCTCGCGCCGGCCGTCAAACAACAACCAGAAACGCGCCCGGCACCGAAAGATTGGGGAGCGACCATGACGAAGAAACGCATCTTGCTTGTCGCCACAGGCGGCACTATCGCATCGAAAGAAGAGGGGAATGGCTTGTCGCCTGCGCTTTCAGGCGAGGAACTGACGAGGTACGTTCCCGAGATGGCAGACCTCGCCACGCTCGACGTGAAACAGGCCATGAACATCGACTCGACCAACATGCGCCCGAGCGACTGGCTGCGCGTCGCCCGCACCATCGTGGAAAGCTACGACGACTACGACGGGTTCGTGGTGCTGCACGGCACCGACACCATGGCATACACCGCGGCAGCCCTGTCGTATCTCATCCAGCACAGCCCCAAGCCCATCGTGCTCACCGGGTCGCAGCGCCCCATGGCGAGCGCCTTCACCGACGCGAAGCTCAACCTCTACCAAAGCGTGCTGTACGCAACCGACGACGACGCGCGCGACGTGTCGATCGCGTTTGGCGGCATCGTCATCGCGGGAACCCGCGCACGCAAGCAGCGCACCATGAGCTTCAACGCCTTCACCAGCGTGAACTTCCCGCCGCTCGCTTATATCCGCACCGACCGTATCGTGCGCTCCGCCCCCTTTGCCCATGCAAGAAAGGCGGAAGGGCCACGCGGTCACACAGCAGATCGCCCCGTCGTGTACGACAAGCTCGACCCGCGCGTGTTCGCGCTGAAACTCACGCCAGGACTCGATTCGCGAATCTTCTCGGCCTTAGCGCCATCATATGATGCGGTCATCCTGGAGACGTTTGGCATCGGCGGCATTCCCGAGCAAGGCGAGACCGGCCCGTGCTTCCAGGACGCTATCTATTCATGGGTCGATTCGGGGCGCATCGCCGTCATGACGACGCAGGTTCCCGAAGAGGGGCTTGACCTGGGAGTTTACGAGGTTGGCCGCGCGTATGCGAACCATCCGGGCATCTTGCGCGGCGCCGACATGACCCCCGAGGCGATCGTTGCAAAGACCATGTGGGCGCTCGGGCAAACCCGCGATGTGGCAGAGGTGGAGCACCTGTTCAACTGCGAGATCAACCACGACCGCTCGCCGTTCGAGTAGGTAGAAAGCGCGAGGCGGCGCACCGCCTCGCGCACTATTTAGGCAACGAAGAGTTTGCTCACGTCGCCCGCATCGCAATCGGCAAGCGCGACGCTTTTGATGGAGGGGTCATCGTCGGTCGAGTAGTAGTACGTCTTCGTGCGCGCGGAGAAGCATCCCGTGTAGAGCGTGCGCTCGAAGGCGCCGTCGGCCATCGCCGCCGAGCCTTCCACTATCGCCACGCTCCCAAGCGTATGGAACGCGCGCAGCACGTTTTCCCATTCGCTGGCCTTTTGCGGGTAGTTCGCGTTCAAGAACGCCGCCTTCACGAAGCGCGAAGGGGAGTAGGAATCGCCCGGGATGCCTCGCGCACCGGCACCTGCGCCGAAGGGGGTAATCTCGGCGCGACCCCAGGTCGCAGCAGCGGGGAAGCCGCCCGTTGCCGTGATATACGTGCGCAGGTTCGTCATATGCCAGGTGAACTCGGGCTGGTTCGCCAGCGTATCGACCGGGTTGCCCATCACATGCAGGCCGTCGGCCATCTGCTCGATCACAATCGAGCGCGTGCCATCACCGACAATCCAGTGCAGCATCGACACGCCGAGCTGGTCGTTCACCGGCTTCGCAACGATGTTCGCGTTCGCGAGGGCCGCCTCTACTTCATCGACCGTCGCGAAGTTTGCGGCAACCCAAACGGGGAACTCGTAGGCCGCGATGTTCGTCTTCCCATCGATAGGCCCCTTGGAATATTCAGCGAACCCGGGGAAGTTCAAGCCGGCAACGCCCAGGCCCGCGTCGTTTCCGCAATCGAAGTAAAGGGGGTAGTTGTCGAGCACGACCGCCATGCCGATCACGGCGTGCGCCGCTGGCGCGTCATCGAGGAAGGAGTAGGGGAGCGGAAAGCCCGCGGGCGTCACCACCACGCGCTCGCCGTAGCGCGTGCTCCAATCGAGATTGCGTGCCAGATACATGTTGCCGTCACCGTCGCTGAATCTGATTCCCGTGCACATATCGCATCCTTCCGTGAAGCTTGTCCGTTCGCGCCCGCCCGCGTCGGGTGGATATTTCTTCTATGTCATTGTGCGCCTGGGTCGTTTCAAGGACAACCGGAAGCTTCCCATCGTTGCCATTTGGTCACCAAAACGCCGCGCAGCCAACAAATTGCGGGGGAAACGCGGCAGACGGCAGACAGCAGCCCGCAGAACTTGTGGACATGGCGTGGCGAGGAAGAGGGCAGGGGGCGCCCCGAAGAACGAGCGCATAGGGAGAAAACGCATGGGAAAGCTCACCTCGGGAAGGCAGACGCTCGTGGTGGGCGCGGTGTGCCTGGCGGTGCTGTTTTTGTGGCCGCGACTGGGCACGATGGGAGCAAAGGTGCCCAGCTCGCTTGTCGCCGTCATCGTGGGCATGGACATGGTGCCCCTATTCGGCATGAACGTGAGCACCATCGGCGATTTGTACACCATCAACGCCGGCTTGCCCGAGTTGCACGTACCGCAGCTCTCAATCGATTTGCTGCGCGACCAGCTTCCCAACGGCGAAGGCGGCGTAAGAAGGGAAGGTGGCTTGGAGCGACCCGATTGCAAAAGGCGGTCGAGCACAACGATGCCCGACCGCCAAAGAAGGGAGTTTTTCTAGGGCGCTCAACATTTGCCCTCTACAATTAGTCCCCTCATAAGTCGAAACCAAGCGGAATGCACCTCGGCGAGGTCAACACCTGCCAGCCGGAACCGACACGCTACGCGCGGGCGCCTGATTTCGCTGCGTCGCGCGGCGAGGATCCATCGCCCGTCGCGACGTTTGCAGCCGAAGCCTTCGCAGCCGCACGAGCGGCAGCATCGGCGGCAGCGACCTCGCCCGTTCCCACGTTCGCGCGTTTCTTCACCTTGATGCGCAGCGCACACGCGAAACCGACCACCGCAAGTGCGAGCGCGAACGCGAATCCCCAATGAGACCCCTGCGTGAAGGCGAGCGTCGCATCAGCACCGCTCGCAGCAACATAACTCGCCTGACCTGCGGTGAGAAGGCTCGTCGCCACCGCGGTGCACACGGCGCCGAGCACCTGCTGCATCGTGTTGAGCGCCGTGGAGCCGTCGGTCGACAGCTCGCGGGGCAGCGAGGAGAGCGCGTGCGTCTGGCAGGGCGACATCGCGAGCGGCACGCCGAGCATCATGACGATATGGCAAACGACCACGTAGGCAAGAGAAGAATCCGGAGTGACGAACAGAAGCGCCGCAGCCCCCACGATGGACAGCCCGAAACCGCACAGCGCAGGCCCGCGCGCGCCGATCCGATCGTAAATGCGACCGGCAACCATGCTCACGAGCGCGTTCACGACGCCGCCGGGCAGCATGACCACGCCCGTCACAGCCACCGCCAACAACATGCTGTTCTGGTAGAACTGCGGCAGGATGTACATTGCGGAAAGCGTGACCCCGAAATTAACCATCATGCACACAGCACCGACGCGAAATCCCTGATGAGAGAAGATGCGCACATCGATGATCGGCGTCTCCATGGAAAGCTGACGACGCGCATACAGCACTAGGCATACAGCACCCGCAACGAGCGCAGCCAGCACGACAGGGGAAGTCCATCCGTACGAGCTCGCCATCCCAGCCCCGAACACGACGCCGCCGAAACCCACAACCGAAAGCACGATGGACAGCCCATCGATCGAAGGCTTGGTCAACTTGTAGGGATTCACCTCGAACTTCAGCGCAAAAACGATTCCCACAAGAACAATCACCGCGAAGCTTGCGAACACGAGGCGCCACGAGCCGGCACCCACAAGCGCGCCCGCGAGCGTGGGGCCGACAGCAGGCGCGAACATGATGACAAGCGCGCTCGTTCCCATGGCGGCGCCGATCTTATGCGGGGGAATCACTTCGAGCACCATGGCAAACATGATGGGAAGGACAAGCCCCGTGCCGACCCCCTGCATCGCACGCCCGACGAGCGCCACGGCAAACGAGGGGGCAGCAGTGCTCACAATTGCGCCGACGAAGAAGGCGCCCAGCGCGAACACGGTGAGCTTTCGCGCAGAAAACCACTTCATGAGCAGGCCCGCAAGCGGCAGAACCACGCCGATCACAAGCATGTAACCCACCACAAGCCATTGCGTGACGGAAACGTCGACGCTGAATGCCATCGACAGCTGCGGCAGGGCGATATTGAGCGCGGTCTCGCTGTACATTCCAGCAAAGCCGCCGCAGAAAAGCCCCATGAGGGCAAGATAAGGGTGCGCCACCTCAACACGGGCGCGGGGAAGGTTTGCATTGCTCGAAGTCACTGTTTCAATTGTTCCTTTCTTTCGGGAATACTCGTCAAAAGACAACGTCGACATAAAAAAATGGCCGCAACATGCTCGTTGCGACCACCTCTGCACATCGTATGCAGCGTCTCACTGCGCCTTTTGACTACCTCAAGTTAAGCACAAATCGAAAGCGCTTCGTAAGCGAAGACTTTGTGGATTTCTGCGAATTGCAGGCGCCACAGCGAGATTCGCGTGCGCACGCGTCACCCGCCGTCCTTAAGAGCCAGGTGCAGACGAACGGCTACCTTCGAACGCCGGAGAACGCGTAGAAGCCAGGCGTATCCACCAGCGCCTCGATCTTGAACTTGTCCGCCCAAAGTGCGCTCTCCTCGCTCGCTGCGCGCAGGCCGCAGCTCACCCCCGCGGCGACCGCCTCGTGGTGGCGATTGATGACGTCCCTGCCTGATCCATGGGCGACGACGAAACGTCCTCCTCTCTTGACCAGGCGATGCACTTTCTCAACCAATGCGGCCTTCTCGAAGAAGTGAGGGTAGGCATTGTAGATGACCACGGCGTCGAAGCGCTCGCCTTCATCGAGCGAGAGCACATCTTGGGCACGAAGCTCCACGGAAGGTTCGTTGCCGAACTTTTCCCTCGCGCGCTCGACCATCTTCTCTGACACGTCGACCGCCACGATCTTTCCCGCTTGGGCCGCAAGGTAGAAGGGGATCATCACACCCGTGCCGCACCCCAAATCGAGCACCGAGTCGCCCAGCTTCAGATCGACGAGCGAGAGCACCGCCCCTTGCACGCGGCTTTCTCCCGAACAGCCGCTTTCATCCCACTTGCCCGCGCGCTCGTTGAAGTACGCTGCTACCTTGTCCATAACAATCCCTTCATCGCGGAATGACCACCGGTCTCCCGCCGTGCTCGATAATGTCTGCGTCCATGCCGTAGATCCGCTTGATGCGCTCGGGCGTGACGCATTCTCGCCCGCCTACGGCGTCAACCGCGCCGTCTTTTAGGAAGAGGAAGCGGTCGCAATAGCGAATCGCCAGGTTGATGTCGTGCATGACCGCGCAGGCAGCGATACCACGCTCGTCGACCTCGCGGCGGACCTCCCGCATGACCTCCTGCTGGTTGGCAGGGTCGAGGTTGTTGGTCGGCTCATCGAGCAGAAGCGTCTCTGCCTGTTGCACGAATGCCCGCGCGAGAACCATCTTCTGGTACTCTCCGCCGGAAAGCTCGTCGGCATAGCGCAGCGAGTAAGCGGAAAGCCCCAGCCGCTCGAGCGTCTCGCGAACAACAACATGGTCGGCCTCCGTCGGCGCGCCCTGCATGAGAGGATGGCGTCCAACGAGTACCGAATCGTAGACCGTCAGGCGGTTCGCATGGCTATGCTGGGCGACGAGCGCGACCTTTTGCGCCCGCGCACGCCGCTTGACCTCGCCCATGGGCACGCCATCGAGAAGAACCCGCCCCGCGTCAGGCTTTCGAAGCCCCATCAGGCACGACAGGAGCGTCGACTTGCCGCAGCCGTTCACCCCGAGAATCGCCGTGAACGATCCCGGCGCAAGCTCGATCGACACGTCCCGTAATACGGGAGTTCCCGCCCGGTAGGAAAAGCCGAGCCCACAGGCTGCAAGCATCAGCGGCTCACCCCCCGAAACAGCAGGTAGATGAAAATAGGCGCGCCGACGAACGACGTGATCGCCGAAATCGGCAAGATCAGCGGCGACACAACGACGTGGCAGAGGATGTCGGACACCAGCAACATTCCCGCGCCGGCGAGCGCCGAGGCGGGAAGGAGAAAGCGGTAGTCGGCGCCAAGCACACGGCGCATCACGTGCGGCGCGACCAGCCCGACGAAGTTGACGATTCCGCAAAAGGCGATCACCGTCGAGGCCGCCGCGCTCGCGACCAGCATGTTCGCGAGACGCACGCCGTTCACGGATATCCCCAGGCTATGGGCGAGGCCCTCTCCGGACTCGATTGCGTTCATGGCCCAGCGGTTCGCAAAGAAGAACACGGCGCTTACCACCGTAACGAGCGCCATCACGGCGAGCTGGCTTCTGCTCACGCGGCCCAGATCGCCGAATGTCCAAAAGACCACGGCAGCGACCTGGGAGTCTTCTGCAAAGTATTGCACGATCGTGGTACCTGCGGTGAACAGCGCCGACAAGGCAACGCCGAGCAGCACGATGCTCTCGGGAGTCATCTCGCGCACGCGCGACAAAAGCAAAATCACCACCGTCGAAAGCATTGCGCCCGCAAACGCGAAGAGCGCCGTCGTTACGGGGTCGGCGGTCGAGATGCCCTCGTAGGCGGCGGAAGCGCCCGCACCACCTGCGAAGACGATGATTGCAAGCGAGGCGCCGAACGCAGCGCCCTGCGAGATACCGAGCGTGCTCGCCGAGGCAAGCGGGTTGCGCAGGACGCTTTGGTAGGCGCACCCCGCAAGCGCGAGAGCCACCCCGGCGACAACGGCCGTCAAGACGCGGGGGAGACGAATGTTCTGAACTGCGGCGACGGTGCGCACATCGCCCTGCCCGAAGACCGCGCGCACCACATCAAGAGGGGCGATCTCAAGCGAGCCCATAGTCATCGAGAACACGGCGATGCCGACAACCGCGACGAAGAGGACGACGAGCACGAGGCGCTTGCGCCTGATATAGCCCGCATACGCGTCACGGGGTGCTTTCCCCTCGCCGGGCAAGCTCGCGGTTGTAATTTTGTCCTCTTCCATAAGCGGCTATTCTAGCTGAAAGAAAGCGTCGTGAAGCCCATGCCCGCATTCTTCATGGTTTGGTAGAAGTCGACGCCGAGAAGCGTGGTGTAAATCTCGGAATACTTCGCGTCAAGATCAACGTCGGCAAACTTGTCGGGGTAGATGGTCGCACCGATGAAGTACGTGTCGCAGATGCCCATGTCGATGTTGGTGCCGTTGAAGTTGAAGAACGGCTGCGTGTAGAGGTGGCCCTCCTTGAACGCCTTCAGGTCATCGAAGAAGGCCTTGTTGTTGGCATAGTCCGTCTTCATGAGGTCCATGTTGCCCGCGTTCAAGAACATGAAGTCGGGGTCCCAGTTGCCGATCTGCTCGAGGTCGACGTCTATTGCGGCTTTCTGGCCCGTCTCGTCGGCAACGTTTTTCGCGCCGAGCTCGACGAGCGGGGCGTAGTTGGCGTACGTGCCGGTGAAGCTCTTAGCGCCCTTATAATTGACTGCGCCCACGTAGACGCTCGGCTTGTCGGCATCGGGGATGTCGGCAGTGCGCGCCTTCAAGTCGGCGTCCCATTCCTTGAGCTTCGAGACGACTTCCTGCGCATGGTCCTGCGTGCCCAAGGCCTCGCCGACGCAGGTGATCGAGGTGTATACGTTGTCGGTGAACAGCTGGTTTTGGTAGGTGATGCCGATGACGGGGATGCCCGTGTCCGCCTGGAGCGAGTCGCACTCTTCAGCGCTGCGGCTCGAGATGATCACGTCGGGTGCAAGCTCCATAAGCTGCTCCTCGTTGACGTTCGTCTCAAGCAGATGGTTTCCGTTACTCGTCGCCGGCAAGTTGGCAAAAAGATCCTTGTATGCAATCGTGTACGGACGGTTTAAGGCCGGCTCGGTTTCCATCTCGGTTGCGGCAATGAGCTTGTTCTGCCCGCCCGCGTACACGACGAAGCGCGCGCCGCTGCCGACGGTCGCCGCGCTTTGGACGTCGGTGGGAACCTCGACACTTCGACCATAGGCGTCGACCACCGTCTTCGTCGCCGCGGCGTCTTGCGCCCCGTCCGACGAACCCGTGCCCGCAGGTGCGGAGCAGCCCGCAAACGCAAGCAGGCACGCACACAGACAGGCCGCTATGGCAACCACGCCGCATGCTCTCATTCTCTTCAACATGAGCTTCTTCCCTTCGCTTTGGATCGTGTCGAATCGCTGCGACTGATAGTAACACGAATGTTTAATTCGTAACACACCTATTCCGAGAGCGGCACCGCCGAACATAGCAAGGCGCCGCGCCCCTTACCGGGACGC
>OLOM01001194.1_pt1 | contig 18129 bp, 10 predicted proteins | sample 1672531 | NCBI WGS metagenome assembly OLOM01 (sample SAMEA3136696, study PRJEB25190) | human gut metagenome | reverse complement strand
GGCTGATTTGCCAGTGAGTATAACCATTAAGTTGAATTACGCACAGGCTCGCGCCTGTCGAAATTCGCGTGGTTACGTACTTTGGCCGGGGAATTGGAAAGACCTGACAGTTAAGGTTCTTCTATAAATCCTATCAAGTCCCGAATTGCTTGTATCTGCAATTCGGGACTTTTTGTTTTATTTTGCCCCATTTTGTACATTTTCCTGAAAATGTACACGGTTTGATGGGTCAGACAAAAAAGCGCACACCCCTCGGTGTGCGCTCGGATTTCACGTCTGCGTCGATTCCCGCAGGCTTATCTGGTAACCCAACTCCATGCGGGTTTCAACAGGCTGCCCCTGCAAGGCGCACAGCAGCTGCTGCGTTGCCTTTAAGCCAAGGATATCCGCATTAAACTGCACGGCGGAGATGGGCGGCGCGGTATTGACCAGATTCTCATTATCATACAGCGACGCCAGCCGGATATCCTGCGGCACGCGCAGGTTCAGCTGCTTGAGCATATTTAGCGTCAGCTGTGCCAGCCGTTCGTCCATGCACAGGATGCAATCCGCCCCGCGCTCTACAGCCTGCTGCACAGCCTCCATGCGCAAATCGTCGCTTTCCAGCTCCAAAAACAGCAGTCTTTCGTCAATTTTTTGCCCCATCTTGACATAAGCCTGCCGGAAGCCCTCCAATCGGGATTGGTTGACGGTGTACAGCATACTGCCGCCCAGCAGCGCGATATGCTTCATGCCCTTCATCAGCAGCAGACTGGTCATCTCACGGCAGCCGCCCACCTGGTCATGGTCAACGGAAAGTACCTGATCGTCCTCCGGCTGACCGATGGCGACAAACGGCACCTTGCGCGCCTTCAGCAGCGGGATCAAGGGGTCACGCTCCAGTGTGCGGGTCAAGATCAGACCATCGATTTTGCGGTTATCCAGCAGTCGTTCCACAGGACGGGTTTCGTTTTCGCCCACCAGCGTCAGCAGGACATCGTAGTCGGAATCCCCGGCAACCTGATAGACAGAGCGCATCACCTTGCGCAAAAAGGGCAGCTCAAAGTCGGAAAATTGCGTGGAAATCACCAGCGAAATATTGTAGGAGCAGCGCTTCACCAGCCCGCGCGCCATCATACTGGGGGTATAGTTATGCTCTTTTACATAGTCCAGCACGCGTTGGCGGGTTGCTGCGCTGATGCGCCCGTTGCCGGATATGGAACGGGACACGGTTGTCTTGGATACGCCAAGCGCCTGCGCGATTTGCGTGATATCGATCGGCTTGTCGTTCTTCGGCAAAGGTGGCATGGTTTCTCATCTCCGATATGTATTTACCATTATCATAATCGTTTTTTGCCGAATCATCAATTATTTCTTGCGTAAAGCTTCCCCTTGCACAGCCCTCACACCGTTCGTCTGCACAGTTTTTTGCGTAATTTACGGCACAGGGTCTGTATCTCCTGCGCGGTTTCGGTGGTGCATGGATCGGGCGCAAACTGTGCCGCCTGTACGGCATCCAGTAGGTGCTGCACGGTTTCGCGGTCCGTCTGCGGGCAATGCGTTTGCAGAAATTCCGCAAATGCCGCTTCGTCAGAGGACACCTCCGCCGCCAGCCCGCAGCGCCGCATTTTGCGATGTAGCGCACAAAATTCTGCCTGTACGGTCTGCAAAGGTGTGCGCCTTGCACGGCGCAGAAGTGCCAAGGCCAAGACGAGCAGCAGCAAAACCGTAGGCAGCACCCACAAAAGCGGGACGCTTTGCGGCGCCTCGGCAGGGGAGTCGGCCTCCTGCCGCGCGAGCAGGGGTGTATCACTGTCTGCGGCATTTTGCCCTGCCTGTGCGGCATCGGCGGTAAGCTCGCCCTCTGTCAGTTCGGCTGTCATACCGGGGGTGACCTCCAGCGGCGTCCAGCCCTGCCCGGAAAGGTAAATCTCTGCCCAGGCGTGGGCGTTATCGTCCTGCAAAACGGCACGGCAGCTGCCGTCGCCCGCAGCGGTAAACAGACTTTGCGGTGCGGCGTAGCCTACCACATATCGGGCGGGCAGCCCTACCATGCGGCACAGCAGCACCGCTGCCGAGGCAAATTGTGTGCTGCTGCCCGCGTGGCTCTCGCTCAGGAAATACAGCAGCGGGTCGGTGCCATCGGGTGTCTCGGCGTCCGCGCTGTAACGGCAGTGCTCGTTCAGCCAGCTGCGCACCAGTACGCGTCGGCCATCAATGTCATCATCCCTGAGTTTGCGCTCCTTCACCAGCGCAGCCAGTTCCTTGTCTATGGCATCGTACCCGGCACCGTCGGGCACATCCAGGCAGCGCGCACGAACATATGCGGCGTAGGCGCTTTCCAGACGGTCCAGCACCCCCGCGTCATCATCGTCACGGGCCGCCAGCAGCTCCTCTGCCTGTTTGCGCGGAAAATAGTAGAACATATCGTCCTGCACGGTCTGCCCCGCTATGGATCCGTCGCCGTCCGGCGTGTAGTAGTCGTTAAAATATGCGTTGTACGGCGCAAACGTGTAGGCATCGTTTGCATGCAGACGCTGTACGGTCATTTGCTGCGGCTGTGCGCCGCTGTATGCCGCGCGCAAAAACGGCAGGTTCGCAATGGCAAGCCGCCCGTCGCCGTCGGTTTTCCAGTTTGCTGCGGCACTGTCGAAGTCAGCGGCATTCCCTGCCTGCCAGCTTGTGCCGTCATAGTCCACGCCGATAAACCCGCGCAGGTAGACGGTCTCCTCCGGCTTGGCGTCGGTCGTGACCATTATATCCTCCAGCCCCGTCAGCGCCAGGCCGTCGCCCCGTGTCAGGCTGCCGTCCTCCACGCCGCCCGCAGCAGCGCTGACATGGAAATTCAGTGCCCCGCCGCTGATTTTCGGCAGCCACTCGATTGCCGCGCTCAGCGCGGCCGCACAGACTTTGTCGGTCACAGGCTGCAACGCGTTCAAGGGCAGCATCAGCACGGGGCGCAGTGCCAGGGCAGGCAAAAACAGCACCGCGCAAATGGCAGCCATGCCGACACCGGCCAGCCTTTGGTTTATGCGGTGGGTCTGCAGGTTGGCGGCATAGACAGCGGAATCCTTGCCGCGCCACAGCCGTTTGCGCACCAGCGACCGCGCCGCCGCACAGCTTCCCAACCAGCCCGGCAAAAGCAGCAGCCAGCCCAAAACGGCACGGCCTGTTCCCGCCAACAGCGTGAACACCACGATCGGCAGAAGCACCGCCCCCAGCAACAGCGCGTCGGTGTGGCGGGCTGTCAGCGTGGCCAAAAACATTGTAAACGGCACTGCCGTCAGCAGCGCAAACAGGCCCATCTGCGCCGAAACCGGCGAGGTGGACACCACAAAATTTGCGTTGAAGCGTGTATTCAAGCACAGCCTGACGGCATCCGCGCACTGTGCCGCACCGGCCAAAAACGGCTGCTGCACGGCAAACAGCAGCACCAGATACCCCACGGCCAGCGCCAGCGCCGCGCCGTAACGGCCCGCCTTGGAAAGCGGGACGCGGTGCAGTGCCGGCCACGCCGCACACAGTGCCGCCACGCCAAACCACACCCAAATCGGCAATGCCAGTGCAAACGCACCGTTCAGTGCCGTCAGCAAGCCCAAGGCCAGCAGTTCCGAAATCAGCAGATCCGCCGCCGTTTCCGCCATGGGGTGGGCAGCGGCCTTGGTGCGGGGCAGCAGCACACGGTCCACAAATACCAGCCCCGTAGCGGGGTCGGTGTCCTTGCGGCGGGTCAATCTGCGCAGCCGCTTTACGGCGGCCTGCCCAAAGTGCAACAACTGCTGCGGCGCGTCGGCCCCCTCTGCCAAAACGCTGCCCGCAGGGTCAGCGCGGTAGGTTGCGCCCAACGGCTCGCGCACGGTCAACTCGCCCACGCGGGCGGTCAGTTTCCAGTGAATCAGCTTCGGTGAATCGCCTGCACGGTAGGGGCGCAGATCATAAACGCCGTCGGTCAAATCGCAGCCCGCCGCAGTCACTTTTTCGGCGCAGTTCTGCGGTTTTGTGCCTGCGCCGTCGTCCTCGCCCTCGGCGGGGGGCAGCACACACAGTTCTCTGCTTTGGGGCGGCACGGCGCAGTGCGCGGCAAACAGCCCCAACGGGTCGCGCACGGTGGCTTCTCGCACACGGAACTGCCACAAACCGCTTTTTGCTGCGCGCAGGGTCACGCGCAAATCGGCACACTGATGCGGGGCCAGCATCGCGCCGCAGGGCAGTTCAATGGCCGTTCCGCTTTCGGCGTCCACAGCCTGCAAAACGACACGCAGCTCCGGCACGGGCCGCCGCCCGTTGTTGTGCAGTTTCACCAGTACGGCAAAATCCTCGCCAGGGTGCACGGGGCGGGCAGGCAGCTGCAGCGTTACCGTCACATCCCTGCGCAGTGTGCGGACATACCACGCCAAAAAGCCGACCAGCAGCACCGCCAGTGACGCCAAAAAGACCGCAAACGACGTGCGGCTGACCGCTGCCGCGGCAAACAGCACGGCCAGCAGCAGCGCGCAGCCCACCTTACCTGCCATGGAACGGTTTCTCCGGGCGGGGGCGCGGCACGGTGTGCAGAACATCGTCAAGGATATTCTGCACTGTATCGCCGCCGGTGCGGGCCTGTTCGGTCAGGCACAGACGGTGGCGGGCCGCATCGGCAAAAATCGCGGTAATATCCTGCGGGGCCACATAATTGCGCCCGCTCAGAAAAGCCGCCGCGCGCGCCATACCGGCCACTGCCAGCGACGCACGGGGCGAAAGCCCCAGCGTCAGGCGGCTGTCCTGCCGCGTCGCGCGGGAGAGCTCCACGATATACCGTCTGATTTCATCGCTCATATATACTTCGTCTACCTGCTGCTGCATAACCAGCAGGTCGTTTTTGTCCATCACCGGCTGCACACGGTCCAGCAGGGCGCGGCGTGGTTGGCGGGACAAAATCTCCATTTCCGCCTCCGCATCGGGGTAGCCCATGACCACGCAGACCATAAAGCGGTCCAGCTGGGATTCCGGCAGCATCTGCGTACCCACCGAGCCGACGGGGTTTTCCGTTGCGAAAACGGTAAACGGCTGCGGCAGAACGCGCGTCACGCCGTCCACTGTGACGGCGCTTTCCTCCATGACTTCCAGCAAGGCGGACTGGGTGCGGGCGCTGGTACGGTTGATTTCATCGGCCAAAAACAGGTTGCACATCACCGCGCCGGGGTGGTACACAAATTTGCCGGTTTCCTTTTGGTACAGCGAGAACCCCACAATGTCGGACGGCAGAACGTCGGGGGTAAACTGCACGCGGTTTTGGGTCAGGTCCATAGCGCGGGCAAACGCCTGTGCCAGCGTAGTTTTGCCCACGCCGGGGATGTCCTCAATCAGCACATGGCCGCGGGCCAGTATCGCCATCATGATTTTCAGCACGACTTCCGGCTTGCCCAGCACCGCCTTGCTTACCTCGGCTGTAACAGCCAGCGCCTTTTCGTTGATATTCTGCATGGGTCAATCCTTTCTATGCCTGCGCCAAATCAGCATACAGCCGATCACGGCGGCAATCAGCAGGCATCCCGCCCACAGGGCGTTGTTTTCCAGCCAAATCACCCAGTTGGAGTACGCGCCGCCCGCGTTTTCGCCGCCGCCCTCATGGGGCAGGGGAGTGATACTTTCGGGGGTGACTTCCTCCAGCGCGGAGGTGCCGTCGGCCTCCACCGTCACTTGGCGCGGTGCGGCGTCCCAGGTTTCGTCACACTCGGCCAGGTCTGCCGCATGGGTGGCGGCCTCTGCGTCGGGGTCGCGCTCGGCTATCACCAGGTAGCGCTGGGTGTTTTGGGTGTAGGGGTGGCAGGTCGTCAGGGTAAGCAGGTCGCGGCCGGGCTGTATCAGCACGGCGTTTATGTCGTCCGGCTGTATAATTTTCAGCTCGCACACGCGGTAAACCAGCGTGTCCCACGGCGTTGTCATAGTAATTTTGTCGCCGATTTGTATCTGCTGCACGTTGCGCAGCATTTCCGCGCCGTAGTAGCCGCGGTGGGCGGCAATGACGGTGTTGGTGTTTTCGCCGCCCAGCGGCATGGAGGTCTGCCCCAGCAGCGCGCCGCCGCGGGCCATGTTGGCCGCGTTGGCCCCCAGATAAACAGGCAGTTCCAAGTCCAGACGCGGTATCCACAGCGCGGCGATAACGTCGTCGGGCAAGCCGTAGCCCGTCAGATCAAAGGCAGGGGTCTCGTAGGCAAAGGGGTCTTTCAGGCCGCTTTGGCCTTGGGCAAAAAGCTGTTGGTTGTAGGCCAGAAACGCGTCGTACAGTTCGGGGTAGGCGCGCGCGGGTTCGGCGGCGGAGGTTTCGGGCGCGGCGGGGGCGACAGCTTCGGCGGCCTGCACAAATTTTTGCACGGTTTTTGTGCTTTTCTGCTCCGTCAGATATCGGCTGACCGTGGGCTGCAGCATCAGCCCAACGCCCAGCAAAATTGCCAGCCATGCAAAAATTTGCAGAAACAGGCGTTTCATCAGTCTTCCTCCTCGCGCTTTTTGCAGCGGTGCAACAGCAGCAACAACAGCAGCGCCTCGCCGCCGATAACCACACTGCCCGTCACGCTGATCCACGGCCAGGCGTCCACAATGCGCTTTACCACGTTGCCGGTATTCAGCTGTTGGTACTGCACGGTCTGCGGCGTGTCGGGCTGCTCGTCCTCTCCGGTATACGGCACACGGGCGCCGCGCACAAGCATACGGTGGGTGTTGATGGCATAAGGTGTGCAGGTGACCAGCGTACAGTAGTCCCCGCCGGGGATAATTTCCAGATCCTCGGTGTTTTCCGGTTCCACGACCTTGACCTGGTCTACCTGATACGCCAGTACCTCGTCCATGATGTGGAGGTAAAAACGGTCGCCCTCGCCCAACTTGTCCAGGTCGGTAAACAGTACCGCCTCGGCCAGACCGCGGTGCCCCGTCAGCACACTGTGGGTGCCCGCGCCGCCCAGCGGATAGCTGGAGCCTTCCAGATGTCCGACGCCCTTTACCAGCACATCGTCGCTTGTGCCCTCATAAATGGGCAGGTTTACGTCAATTTTGGGTATGGTAATGTAGCCAAGGCTCTCGCCCACGTCCAGCATGTCCACATAGCTTGTGCCGATGTCGTCCGCTTCGCCCGCCGCGTCGCGGTCGATGGCATTGTTCAGCTGTTGGTTGTAGCGGCGCGCAGCCTCCTTGGCGGCGTCGATTTTCTCGGCGTCCATCGACTGCACGTTGTCGTTGTAGCTTTCAATGACCGAGCTTGCGTGGCGCTGTGCCACCGCGTTGCTGACAACGGGGTACATGGCAACGCCGATGCCGGAGACGATCATCAGCGCAGCAAAGCCAAGTTTTAATTTGACGGTGGTTTCCATTGCAAAGAGCCTTTCTGTAAAGGGTTGACGCACTGCCACAACCGCCCATAGGGGAAGAACCGTTTCCGGCCCTTCCCCTATGGATTACCCGTTTATTTTGCTGTGGGTGTTTGGATGATGTGCATTACGCACGGTTGGATTTCTTTTTCAGGCTGAACAGAACGCCGACGCCCGCCAGAACCAGCAGCACACCGATACCGCTGAACAGCAGCGTACCGAAACCGCCGGTGACAGGCAGCGTAAAGCCCGCACGGTTGACGATTTTAATCTCTTCGCCGGGGGTCGCAGTCTTGCCGTCTATCTTGTAGGTCGGGTTCTTTATTGTACGCTTGGTCAGGTTGCCATTTTTATCACACGTTGTCTTGGTTTCCCATGCTTCAGAATAGGTAAGGTTCAGTTTGGCATCCACAGGCTTAGACAGCAGGTTGTAGCCTTTCACGGTCTGGGTCTCGACCAGTTTGTAGGTGCCGGAGGGCAGACCCTTTGCGGAGGCTTTGCCGTTTTCGTCCGTTGTAAGGGTATCGACCTTGATCCATGTTTCAGTTTCCTGATCGGTCAAGCCCAGTTTTTTGGCATTGACACCACTGGTAGCGGGGCATGATTTATTGTCACGGAAAGGGTATGTACCATCTTCATTCGGCTTTTCCGTATCCACCTTTTTGTACAGGTCAAAGGTGACGCCCTCAAGATCCTTTTCGCCCTCGGTACCGCCCTCGCCGGTCTTGTGGATGTTCAGACCAAAGGTGTAAACAACGCCCTTGTCCGTGATTTCGTAGGGATCTTTGCCAGTTTCTTCCGTCAGGTTGGTTTCGCGAGAATAGACGATCTTGGCAGTGTTCACGTTGCCATCACCGGCAACAAGTGCGGTTTTCTGAACGGTAGCGGTATAGGTAATAATGATTTTACCACCTGCAACAGACGTGAAATTATTGCTCTTGATCGTACCAAAGTCAACCGTCATGGTTTCGTTGTCATTGATGGTCAGCGTATAATCCGTGCCTTTTGCAAAATCAACCTTGGTGTTGCCCGTGTCAGCCTTAAAGCCCTTGACGATAACGGAATTTTCATTATGTTTCAACTGTTTTACATCCGTGGTATCGGTAACCTTGAAGGTTTTCAGACTTTTAACGTTTTCAGGTACATCAATAGTCAGGGTATACTGCACGGCATCACCAATACCGTAATCCGCTTCATGTTCAGTTGTGGTGCCGTCGCGCTTGGTGACGGTCTTTACAATATCGGGCTTGTAGTTCGTGACGGTCAAAGTATTGTTGCTAGTGTTAATGGCAAAGCTACCGTCATCCACTTTATTCGTATCGGTAACGGCAGGGTCAGTTGCCGCCACAGCCTTGCCATTTTTGTCAATGTCAAAGTAGAATTTGCCGGTGGTGTTCAGGATATAGCCCGTGTCTTTATTTTCGGCATACCCTGTTTCTTTCAGATAGTAGCGGCCTTTGGTAAGGCCTGTCAAAGCGATTTTGCCTTCAGCATCAGTTTGCATGGAATCGGCAGTTTGTACCGAAGTATATTCATCTTTTGTGTCACTCTTCCTGTACAGGGTAAATTGGACGCCTTCCAGCGGTGTTGGTTCACCATTTCCCTGTTTGCCTTGCTTGACAAGTGTTACATCGCCTTTGGCAATGCTGTTTTTGGGGTAGACAGTCACATCATACAGCCATTCTTTTAGGTTTTGGTTATTATTAGCGTCCGCAGTCTTGTCGCCAATGCGGGTCATGGGAATCGAAACCAAGAAAGGCTCTACGGGTACGGTAACAGCCTGCGGGGTTTTGGTTTCGATTACAAGGTACATACCGACATCGAGTCCGGAGAACTTGGCCACGCCTTGCTCATTTGTAAGCTCTTGTGGCTTAGAATTCTTCTTATATTCAGGTTTTAGCCCTGCTGCCGTATTATCCTGTTCATAGTTAGTAAAGTAGCGCTTAACATCAACCTGCTCGTCGTCTGAGCCATTTTCATAGCAGTCAAGCAACTGCTGTGTATTCATGACCTGATAGAGGGTAAAGCCTGTATCCTTTAACGCAGTACCCTGCGGGTCCTTCATCGTTTCGCCATCACCGGGAGTTTTTTCATTCTCATGTTCCAGTGCGCGCTTATAGATGGTGATAGAGCCTTCTTTTTGGGTGTCAATCGTGCTGGTGCTCGTCTTGACCGGCGGCGTCGGCGTCGTGCCTTCAGCCGCGGCGTCAGCCGCCATGGCGGGCATGGCGCAAAGGCTCAGGGTCAGGGCGGCGCTGAGGATTGCGGTAAATAAACGTTTCAGTTTCATCTTGTTGCATACCTCTTTCTTTCTATGTTGTTTTGTGTAGAGGGCTTTTTTAGGGGGTTCAGGAATGTTTGCCCCCTTTCTTATTGTATCGGAACACCAGCACCAGCAGCACAGCCACCAGTGCGGGCAAACCTATCAGCAGCCACAGGCTGGGTGCGTCCGCGCCCGTATGCGGCAAGGTAAAGCCCTTGCGGTTGTTGATCGTCAGGGCAATGTTGTACACGCCGGGGGCGGTATCTGGGGTTACCGCGATAGACTCCCCGTTGCTGCGTTGGCACTTCCCGTCCGTTGTCAATGTAAACTCGATGGCTTCGCTCAGCAGGGTGTAGCCAGCGGCGGTTTTGGTTTCGGTCAGGCGGTACTTGCCGGGGGATAGGTCTGCAAAGGTAAGCTCGCCTGTTTCCGCGCCATCCCTGCCCGTCGTGCCGTTATAGGTTATTTCAGCCGTGTTGTCAGCCTTCAGCTTTTCCAGCTTGAACGCCACACCGTCCAGCTTTTTGGTTACTTCCTGTGCGTCCAGCTTTGTGATAACCAGCTTGTATTTGGCATCCTGCAGTTGGTTGGTCAGGGTCAGCGTTTTGTCGGTTGAATCGCCTGTGACGCGGCTGGTATTGAGAACCTTGTACTTCTTGCCGGAAATCTCAATCACATCACCGTCCGTGCCGCCGTACCAATTCCCGGTTCCCGATGCGCTTTCCACCACGCGGTACTCATAGGGGATGTTGTTGTCGTTGACATCCGTCTTGTCCAGACGTTCAAACTTTTCCGTCCACTTCCCGGTCAAATAGTTGTATTTCAGCTCGACAGGGTCCGTTGGTGCGTCTTGCCAATTGTCGGTTGTGTCATCCTCATGGTGGCGCTGCAGCTTGACCCAAATCGCTTTCGGCAGGTTGTCGGTCAGCGGGCTGCCCTTTGCATCCAGCCACTGCTTTTCCACCTCAATATCCATCAATTGGCGTGCCGTGTTGGTAAAGATGGCGGTGACGTCTGGATTTTCGCTGGTAACCGTGCCGCGCACGCCATTGTCCACCACATTGTACTGTGCGTTAGTGTCTGTACAGGTTACCCTTTGCAGGCTGCCAACGGCGGGCGTTTCTTCCACTACCTGGAAGCGTGTGCCAATGGGGATGCCGGTAATTTCACAGCTTTCGTCAACTTTAAGGGTTTTGGTCATTGTTACGCCGTCCGCGCCGCCCAAGCCGATACCGCCAACGTTGCTGAAGGTGACGGTAAACTTGTAGCTGTCTGGCAGCTTTGCTTCGCCGGGCACCTGTTCCTTTTTAATTACCAGCGTACCGACCTTGACGGTGTTAATGAACCTGACCTTCAATTCGGGGAATTCTTCTTCCGGCGCGGCGTAACTGCGGAACACCAGCGTATTTGCGTCTGGCTTGGTGCCGTTGTAGCTGCCGTCGACTGTCGTGCTATCCTTCGCTTCGGTTCTGTCGTCCTTCGGCTGTGTACCGTCGCCTTGCAGCGGGAGGGAGGGTTTGCCGCTTACAGACGAACTTTCCTCCGCTGTGTTGACCAACTTCCCGTTCTCGTACACTTCCCAGTGGGTGTCGTACAAGGCGGGGTTTTCCGTCTCTTGCAGCGAGATATAACTGCCACGGCGGAACTGGTCCGTAAAGGTCACGGTTTCGCCGCTTTGCAAATCAAACGTGCCATCGGTGTCCACCGCCTGCGGGTCGCTGCCCGCTACGCTGGACGTAAATATCGCGCCGCTGGCGGGCTTCAAGGTGCCGTCTTTCGCCGAGCCATAGTCCGGGATATCCTTTTGCTCTACCGAGAAGCCCACCGTGCGGTTTACCACGGGCTTGGCGGTAAAAACAAAATTGCGGAAGTAAACCGTGCGCTGGTAGTCATCGCCAATGAGGATTTTTTTGATGGCGCCCAGGTTAAAGTCCTCGTCCTGTGGCATTTTGTTCAGTTGCAGCTTGACCGTGACCCATTGCTTGTTTTTCATCACAACGCTGCCGCTGAGCATGGTGTTCAGATGGGACTTTTTGTCGTTGGCATCGCAGCCCATCTTCCTGTCCTTGTCGTCCACCAAGGTCAGATACAGGTAGTTGGTGGACAGAACGCCGTCACCCGGTTTTTCCTCGGCGTAAACGTCAAAGGACAGGTAGTCGGGAGTTGTTGAGATGTCGAGCGGGGATTCCAGCTCCATAGTGCCGTAGCGCAGGTCGCGGTGTTCGCTGCCGATATCATTCCCTTGGGCGTACCATTTTACGGTTTGACCAGTGTTTGTTCCGCTGCTGTCGGGCGGATTATCTACCTTTTCCATGGTTGTATGGTCAGGATCGCCGCTTTTGACGGAGAATTCGCTGCCAAATTTCACGGCGGGGGTGGGGGTGTTGGTGATGCTTGTCGTGCCGTAATGCGTAGTCAAGTTTTGCAGGGTAAAGGTAAAGAGCTTTTGATTTTGGAATAAAGGTTTGAACTTGTCGTTTACGTTGGTGAGATTGACCTCCTTTTCAACCTGCAATTCGTTACTGTCGGGGAAGTTGAACGCCACCGCCATGTTGGAGTCCCACATACCGCGCTCCATATAGAACATGGTCAGGGTGTGGGTGGTGAGCTTGTTGTTCAGTGGGATGGAGGTACCCTGCTTTTGGAACGTGATAGGGGTCTTGTTGAAGTAGACGGTTTTGTTGTTGGCATCCGTCGTGTAAGCCATGGAGTTGTCTTTGTCGGTGTTCTTGTTGGAACTGACGTAGGGGGTTACGGTGTTGTCCTTGCCAAATTCCAGCAGACCGGACGCTTTGCCGTGCGCACCGCCGACATCCAGAACCAACTCGCCGTCAATGTAGACCCACACGTCATCGTCACCGGAGAAGAAGAACTTGATGGGGACTTCGATGTCCTTGTCGTTGTCGTCTTTTCCTACAACAACCTTGCCGTTCTGTGTAAGCGTAAAGTCAAATTGCAGCTTGGCGCCAAAGCCGTAGTTGTATTGGGACGCCCCGACTGTGGAAACTGTTTGGTTAAACGGGAAAAAGCCGTGTGATGCATTAATGTTTTTTGAGTTGGCGTGCGTGGTGGGTTTGCCGTCATTATCTTTGGGGGATTCCAGATAATACTTGCCGTCGCCCTTATCCTGCTTCAGATACAGCGAGGCTTTGCTGCTGTCATAGTACCAATATTTGGCGTTTTTCTCCTTGGCGTTGTCTGCGTCGTCTTGTTTTGTATCATCATAAAAAACGGCGTCCTTTGTGAACGGGAAGGAAACATCCTTATACACCTTGCCCAGCACGGTGTTAAAGCTGTTTTTGCCTTGCAAGAATGCTTCATCAAAGTGCGGGTCAACCAGCGCATTTGTTGTGATGGAATCCTTGGCTCTTAACAGCGGCAGACCGTTTGCCGAACCGTCAGAAGTCTTGCTTTCTACAAGACCTTGGAAGGTGCGGGAGTAATCACCACTCTGTTGCCCCCCCCTTATCGTCATAGGTGGAGTTGTTTACCGCCATAAAGATTTTGTATTTGTCGCTATTCGTATTGGAATCCCAGCCATACAGCTTCATACCACCAGCAACACCCGCGAAAGGCGCCCCTCCGCCAGTCGGTTCGAAATGCCCGGTGTAAAGCGGGTATTTGACATTTTTGTTTTTCGTGTAAGCACTGCTGAGGGCGCGGTCAAACTGCTCAAAAGTGACAAACCCGCGTTGGGAACCGCCGCCAACAGTCGGGGCGCTGTCACGATTCAAGCCGTTCAGCTCGTAGTCGGTGTAGTAATCGTACAGGGTGCTGGTGATATACTTTGTACCCGCCTGTTGGGTGAACTTGCCGCTGTTATCAATGTCCACAATGGTCGCGCTTTTGCCGCTTTCGGCATCGTGGAGGGAGTCTTTCTCGCCCCAGTAGCCGTCGCGGAAAACGTCGTCGTTGCTTGATGTGTAAGCCGAAGGGTCGCCATCGTCGGCAAAGAAGCAGGGTTCTTGCAGGGTTGGGGGGATTTCTGCCGTGCTGTACTTTTTGGTCTTGTTGTCTTTTGCGATGGCGGTTGCACTATCCACTGCGGAGAATTGCACTTCGGTGTAAGTTTTATCGTCAGGAATCTTGCAAGACCACAGCTGGCGGTCGGGGGTGGGGTCGGGAGTGGTGGAGTCGGCTTTTACCAACGTCATCGGCTGTGAGGTGACGTTGTTCGCTGAATCCGTCAGGAAGCAGTACATGGTTTCGCCATCGCCCGGCATAGCACTTTGACGTATGTCGGGGTCGTTCGCATAACTGTACGAGGACAGCGTGGCATCAAAGTAAATGGTTTTGCCCTTGGCAAGCAAATCGTTGCCCGCACTTTGCCAAGAGGATGCGGAATCATTGTAGACAAAGCAATTGGCTTTTGTTAAGTCGAACGTTGGTACGTTGTCGTAGGGGTCTGTGCTGAAATTATACAGGTCGCTTTCGCCGTTGCCGTCCCAAGTGAACTGTACAAACTGCGACTGATTGTCCGGGATCAGGATTTTCTGCGCGTAAAACTTGCCCGCTTCCACCGTGCCGATTGGCAGGCTGGTGGTTTTTACCGTGCCATTGGTTCCATCTTGTTTATAAAATACTGCGGTTACGTTGGTAAGGTCGGTGCTGCTTGCATTTTTGAAGTAAAGCGGCGTGTCCTTGTAATAGTATTCCACGCGCGTCCATTGGGAGGGGTTGTATAGTTGATTCTGGTTGAAATGTTTACCATCATCACCACCGTTCGTAATGCCTTCACGAACAAACTTTTTACCGGCAAGCAGGTCAATCGCTGTCAGGTAGTCTTTATTGTTTCCGTCGTCCCTGCCAAAGGCGTTGATTTCTTCTTTCCAGGTATTGTTATTGTCTGTATAATACTGGAAGGCGATTCGATAAAACCCGCCCGCCGGATAGTCCGCAGAATTCAGCGTGATTCTGAAGATTTTGTGGGTTGTCCCATCTTTGCCGGTTACTGTGGTTTCGGTATCCTCCATGACTTTGTTTATGTAGGCATCCTTACCGTTACCCGTGAACCCGAGGAAACGCATGGTGCAATTTCCGCCATTTGCACTTAATTTATCGTATGTGCCATCATCCTCAAAATAAATGGTTGCCGTTGTCGGGATAAAGCCCGTCGATACACTGGTGTCCGCTATCGTATCAGGTGCGTTCGCGTCATCGTTGTCAGGCAAATCATCCGCAAGCATAGTATCTTCTTCGTTGGGGTTGTCCCCGTCAGCAAAAAGAACATCTTGCTCTGTGTTGGTTTTTGCCGCCGTAGTTTCCTCTGCGTTGATGGCATGGTTTGGCGCGGCAGCCGTATCGGAAGTGTCCGCAGGGGTTTTGTTCGTCAAGGCTGGGTCGGCAGGGGCGGTGTCCGTATCGGCGGCGGGAGTCTGATTTTCTGCCGCTTCCTGGGTTTTGCTGTCATTGTTCGGAACCGTTTCCGTGCTTTGTACAGTGGTTTCCGTTTCTGTTTCTGGCTCGTTTGCGGCGGGCGGGGTGTTTTCTTTGCCCGGAACCGTTTCCGAATCCGTCACAACAGGATTTTGCTCAGGTTCGGTGCTCTCCTCTGCCGTGGTTTCGGCAGTAATGGCCGGAATCGTTTCCGAACCTTCGTCAAAAAATAAAGCCTCATCCTCAGCTGCATAAACCGGCAGAGCCATACCGACCAGCAGGCACAGGGCGACAAGCAGTGCCGCCGCACGGTGCAGGATAGAAAATGCTTTCGTCATTTGCTTCGACTCCTTTTCTATACATGTGTGTTCTTACGATATATCGGGGGAACGCGCGCCATTCGGCGCGATTTTATGCGCTGCGCACATCTGGCACGGAAACGGACTTTTTCCACAAGCTGAACTGTATTTACAGTCTTTTTTGAGAATATAATCCGATGTGCAGACATTTGCGCTTACGTCGGGAAAAGTAAGACACGGTATGTTTGTTGTGTGCCTTTCTATTTATAAGGAACAGTATAATACTTTGGGATGAAAATTTCAATACGGCTACATTCAAGCAAGTGATTTTTTGGCAGATTGCAAAATTTTGACTTGTCGAATTCGTCACAATGACAAGCGCTTTCGGCAACTATTATACACACCGCCAAGCACTTGTTAAAATTTTGCTGATGCTTTTGCGCAACTATTGCGCAAAAATCGCTACAAAAAAGCGTAAACACAACACAAATTCAACGGGAATGTCCGTGAATTTGGTCGTGTGTGTGCTTGCGGTTTTATCCTTATCCGGAGCCCAAAAGGGCAGGGGTCAGCTTTGTTGGCTTGTCCAAAAGCGGACGGCTTCATCCAGCCAGCCCTCACAGGCAAGACCCTTGCCCAGCCCCACGCCGTGGTCAACGCCGTGGTAGGCTGTCAGCTTATGCGGTACACCAATGTTCAAGTTGAAGATGGAATCTTATATCTTCCCTGAGTATGCAGACTGTCAAAAAACTCTTGTGGGGGCGAGCATTGCTCGCCCGTGCCCGTTTGCCTGTGAAAAAGACTTACCCGGAAAAGGCGTTGCTGCGCCAAGTTGGCGGGCTACCAATGGTCGCCCCTACATATTTAATAGGCCACGAATGTGCTTTTTGACACGCCGGAGTATGAGCAGGAGCTGACAAGCAAGTTGCGGTGGCCGCATAAAAAGGCGCACGGCAAACATACCCGGGCAAGGACTGCACTTGCCGGGAACAGCATGTGAGAGATGCCCCTTGCGCTATAGGACACCCGGCAAAAGGGCGCACCTCGCCCCTGGTCGGAGCCTTTGGGGGCGGAAGGCTTTACCCGCTGATGGCATCCTCGACCACGTCCAGCAGGTGGCAGGGGTCGAGCTGGGCGGCGGTGCAGCGGCGTGCGAGGGCCTCGACGAAGGCGCGATCCAACGATACGTCGGAGATAAGCTGTACGACCTGCTGGCAACCGCGGATGTCCCGCGCGGCCAGAATGCCGTAGGTAATGTAGGGCCCGAGCTCGGGCGCGGAGAGCTTTTGACAGACAACGCGATAGGTATACACGATTTTCACCCACTCCTGCTATGCTACATAACAAAATATATTGACAAAAAATGGTAACTAGAGTAAAATTGTGGTAGTGTTAGTGTACTTATAGATGCCGCCCTTCACAATATAGCATATCCCGGTGTGCAAAGTACACAACCAGTGCCGGAAATTTTGGCGGCGCATTTTGCACCGCCGCTTTGCTGTTTTTCCGGCGGTGAATCGCGTTTTGAGGGGAGAGAAGATGTTATGTCCGCATATCGATGCCGTGTGGCAGAAGCAATGACCGCTGCGAGGGAGGCAGCGGGTGTTTCACAGCGGGAACTGGCAGACCGCCTGGGCCGGGATAAGCGCACGATCCAGAAATGGGAAAAGGGCGAGATGAAGATCGCGCTTGAGGATTTTCTGGCCGTCTTTGATGCGCTAAAAGTGCAGGTGGAGCCGTACTCCAAATGGATTCGGCACCCAGAGCTTTTCCCCAATGGACTGTCGGACATCCTGCAATACTCCACCGATAAAAAGCGCGCGGCACTGGGGGATTTCTACCGCTGCCAGGCGTCGCCCATGGAGGTCGAGCAGGAATATTACTTTCTGTATGCTGACCACGGCAGCGACTACCACGGCATGTACCAGCAGTGGATGGCCAACCTGCTGACACCGCTGCGGGATCGCCGCCGCATCTGTGCCCAGGTTATTGAGAATTATAACGAGGCCCTTGCCACCGGGACCATCACCGACCCGGACGCGCCCCAGCCCAACATGGAGGTCCTGCAGGCCTGCTATGAGGCCAGCGCCCAGAGCATCCAGAACGGCGCCAACGGCTACACGATGCTGAGCCTTGATTTGAACCGCTGACAAAAGCATAAACCCGCCGCCCCCTGCGTACACTCTGCGCAGGGGGCTTTGTTATGGCTGCACTTGTACAAAGGATTCGGGCGCGGGCGGCATCGCTGCCGACATTCGACATACCGTTTCTGCTGATCTTGCTGCTGTTGTTGAGCTACGGGCTCATCATGCTGTTCTCCGCGGGGTACGCGGTGGCGCTCTACCGCCGCGGCGACGCCTACACCTACATCCGCCCGCAGCTGCTGTTTGCGGCGCTGGGCGTGCTGGCTATGTACGCGGCCAGCCTGGTGGACTACCACGTCTGGCACAGGCTGGCCTGGCCGATGCTGGGGATCTCGCTGCTTTTGCTTGCCATCGTGCTTTTCATGCCGGAGTACAACGGCTGCAAGCGGTGGATCGTGCTGCCGGGGCTGGGCACGCTGCAGCCCAGTGAAATCGCAAAATTCTCGATTGTGCTGGTGTTCTCGCATATCATCTCACTGAATCACGACAGGATGAAGTCGTTTTCCACAGGCGTTGTGCCGTTTGCGTTGATTCTGGGGGTCGTCACGGTGCTCATGCTGCTGGAGCCGCACCTGTCCGGCACGCTGCTGATCCTGTCCATCGGCGCGGTGCTGATGTTTGTGGGCGGCACAGGGCTGCACTGGTTCGGGCTGGCCGGGGGGCTGGGCGCGGCGGCCATTGCGGCGGCGGTCATTGCGCTGCCGGAGCTGGTGCCCTACGCCACG
>OLOM01001190.1_pt1 | contig 18157 bp, 15 predicted proteins | sample 1672531 | NCBI WGS metagenome assembly OLOM01 (sample SAMEA3136696, study PRJEB25190) | human gut metagenome | reverse complement strand
CTTCCGTTATCCGATTGTGCTATCGGGAAGGAATGTCGTATAAGGATACGGCGGATGAACTGGGCATCAGTATCTCGGCTGTGAACAAGCATATCGTGAAAGGTTTGCGAACGCTCAGAGAAAAGTTGAAAGGAAAATAATAACCCTAAAATGAAGAAAGGAAAAAAAAATGAAACATGAATTATCTGACATAAATCCTCAGAAGATGGATTCTCAGAAATGGGATTTGCTCCTCGATCTCCTGGAGCATCCCGAAAAGTATTCCGAAACCCAGAAGGATGAACTTCTGGGCGATGAGGAAGTGAATGAACTCTATCAGCAGTTGGTAGAGACCCGACAGTCTCTGGATTTCGTCAAGTCGAAGGAAAAGATGAAGATGCCTTCGATTGATGCAGAATGGGAGAAGCTGAAAGATGAGATGAAGCTGAAAGAAAAGCAGCAGAAAGAAGAGATGAGTCAGAATGCAGAAACCCAGCAAACCGCCAAGTTGTTTCCTCTCTGGAGCCCGATGAGAAAGGTGGCTGCCGTTGTAGCCGTCCTTGTCGTTTCCGGCATCACCTTTGCTGCCATTCATCTGGTAACCCGTTCTCATCAGGCATCAGATAAGAACAATACCGAACTCGTGGCATCCCAAAAGGATTCTATCCAGCAGTTTTCTGCTCCTCAGGAATCCAACATAGAAGAAAAGACAGATTCTGCAAGTCTTGCCCAGCTCCCATTGGTTTACGAAAACGCTGAGCTTCAGAATATCCTGACTCCTATTGCCGGGCATTTCCATCTCCAGGTAACTTATCAGAACGAGTCGGCTCGCCACATCCGTCTCTTCCTGCAACTGGAGAAGAACATGAGTCTGGATGATATCATCGAACTGTTGAATCATTTCGAGAAAGTGAATATTCGTCATGAAGGTCAAACTTTAATCGTGGAATAAGATGAAAAGATTAAGATATATCATGCTGCTGGCAGGTCTGATGAGCCTTTCTCTTCAGACCATCTATGCCCAACGCATCACCCGCAGCTTCCGCAACACTTCTATGTCAGAAGCGCTCACCATCCTTGCCAAGAGCACCAAGGATTATCGTATCAACTTTATGTATGATGAACTGGAAGATTTCACGGTTACCACAAGTATCGTGAAGCGAACAGCTCCGGATGCCATCCGCCAGATTATGGGTTTCTATCCGATGAAGATGACGATAGATGGCGAAAACATCTTTGTGGAGTGTACGCAGAAGACTCCCACCAAGATGATAGGCCGCATCATCGACAATAAGAAACGCCCTGTAGATTTCGCCAATGTAGCCCTGCTGAATGTTCGTGATTCTTCATTGATAAATGGCGGCGTGACGAATGAAAACGGCCAGTTCGTGATTCCCTGCGAGGCGAGAAAGGCGATAGTAAGAGTTAGTTGCGTGGGCTATCATACCGCTGTTGATACTTATCATACAGGTAAGATAGGTTCAATTACTCTGAAGGAGGCAACGATGAACCTGCAAAAGGTGATAGTAAAGGCGGTTCGCCCCAAGACAAAACTGACTCGCGAGGGATTTCAGACCCAGGTGCAAGGTACGATACTGAGTGATGCGGGTATGGTTGCCGACTTGTTGAAGCAGGTTCCAAGAGTGCGTGTAGATAAGGATGGAAACTGTTCGGTGTTTGGAAAAGGCACACCAGAGATTTATGTCAATGGCAGAAAGCTGACCGACAAAAATGAATTGCAAACCATATCTTCAAAGGATGTGAAGAACGTGACGGTTATCACGACTCCTGGTGCGCAGTATGATGCCCAGGTCAATTCGGTGATTCGTATTACTACGGTCAAGAAGCAAGGTTATGGATGGAGTGGTAATTTCCAGGCAAAATATGGTTTTGCCATGAAGAATGCCTGGCAAGAGCAGGCTAATCTTAATTACCGTGCGGGTGGACTGGATGTATTCGGTGGATTGATGTGGACAGATTCGTATTACTATGATAAGTTGGGATTGGATGAATATATCAATGGAAATCAGCATCAGATATACCAAAAATCAGTAGGGCGCCTTGATGGAAGAAAATATGGACCTGATGCCAATCTGGGTTTCAATTATGAATTCAATGAAAATCATACCATCGGTCTGAAGTATAAGTTTGGTTCTGGCAATACTAAGTATTTTACTGTTAGGCAGAACTATTCCATCTTTCAGGATGGAGTTCACCAGGGAGATGTGAATTATTTCAACGATGAGTCCTTGCAGACGCCTATTCATCAGGCTGATTTTTATTATGATGGTAAGATAGGCAAGTGGAGTATAGACCTGAATGCATCTGCGTTGTGGAGGACGAAAGACCAGATACAGAAAGCCACCGAAACCAGTTCTGAGTTGGGCGACCAGATTGTATGTTCAGATAGCCATACCAAAGGAAAGTTGCTTGCCGGTAAAATGGTTGTTTCTTATCCTTTGACCGACCAGTTGAACATAGACTTTGGTTCGGAATACACTAATTCTGATAGTCATACCAACAACCAGAACGAGGGTGGTGTGGCTGCATCCAATGATTCCAGAATCAAGGAACAGAACATAGCCACCTTTGCTGAGGCTGCATGGTCGTTGGGAGATTATTCCCTGAATGCCGGTGTGAGATATGAGCATGTAAAATCAGACTATTATGCCGAGGGAGTGCTCAATCCGGATATGAGCAGAAAGTATGATAATGTATTTCCTAATGTATCCTTGGGATATGACAAGGGCAAGTGGCATTCTTCGTTGAGTTTCACGGCGAAGACCTATCGACCAAGTTACTTCCGTCTTTCCGGTTATACCCGATATACGAGTCGTCATACCTATGAAAGCGGTAATCCGAACTTGCGACCAACGGATGCCTATCATCTGGAATGGGATGCGCAATATTCCTGGCTGAGTTTCTCTGCTGAATATATCTACAACAAGAATGCCTCGGTATATATGATGAAGCCATTCCAGGGCAATAAGGATATAGCTCTGTCATATTATGAGAATGTTGATAAGATTCAGAACCTCAAGTTCTATCTTGAGGCTACTCCGGTGATAGGCTTATGGCATCTTGACTATACGGTAGGTCTGGTCAATCAGTTCTTTGATGCCAGCACATACGTCAGCGACTATAATGCCAACCGTCCTTCTCTCTATCTGGATTTGGAGAATACCTGGGTATTGCCTCATCATTGGAAGGCTAGATTGGAATACGCTTACCAGTCGCGTAATTATAGAGAATTGGGTGTCAACTATGCATGGAATTCCCTGGATGCGTCTATTTCCAAGTCGTTCCTGAACAACCGGCTGGTTGTGAGATTGGAAGCAGAGGATTTGCTTCATGGTCAGAACGAGAGTTGGAAATATAATAATTCGTATGCGCACTTCACCAGAACCGGTATAGATAATACCCGCATGTTCTTGGTCAATGTAACTTATAACTTCAATGCCACCAAGAGCAAGTATAAGGGTACGGGTGCTGGTAATGCAGAAAAGAGCAGATTATAGCTCATTTTTAAAACACGGACAAATTGAATTTGTCCGGACAAATTGTCCGGTTGATTCTAAGTGGTTGATATTTAGAATATTATAAACCGACGGACAAAGGGGCCGGATAAATTCAATTTGTCCGTGTTGTTTTTTTCTGTGGTTTTGGAGTCAAAATCAGTTTTTTTTAGCTTTTCTCCCTATAGTTTTTCTCCCCGTAACTCTATGACTTTTGGATACCATCTCTATGAGTTAGTTTTTTTAAGATATGATGTATACAAAAAACGGGAATACATTCAGGATAGGAGGGATGATGAACTGGATGGAATTGGTAATTTGATGCAGTTATACAAATTTAACGGAAGAGATGTAATGGCTTTGGATAATAATGTGTACTTTTGTACTAGATAATGATGAAATAAAAACATATATAAAACAAAAGATATAGGAACAGATGAAAATGTTAGATTTTAAGGTAAAAAGATTTGTTGGTATTATATTTCATTTGATTTTAGCTCAAATCTGTTTAGCTCAGACTGGTATCGCTAACCAAAATTTTGGAAAGGATACTCTGCAATTAAAGGAGGTTGTTGTTAGAGCAACCCGCCCTTTGGCAAAGTTGAACAGCGAAGGCTTTGTGACAGAAGTCAAAGGTACCGTTTTGGAAAAACTTGGTTTTGCAAAAGACATTATGGGTATGTTGCCTGGTGTACTGAATAATAATGGTTCCATTGAAGTTTTTGGCAAGGGAAAACCAGTCTTCTATATCAATGGACATATTGTCCGCAATAATATAGAAGTTGAGCAATTGAAGGCTAACCAAATAGATAAGATAACAGTTATAACGAATCCAAGTTCACGTTATGCTTCAACCGTAGGTTCCATCATAAAGATAACAACCATTAAAAAGGTTGGGGATGGTTTCTCCTTTGATAACATCGCGACTTTTGGTTATCGTAATTATATGTATGGCAAAGACAATTTGGATTTGAACTATAGAATTGACAATTTGGATGTTTTTGGAACGTTGGGATTTGAGAAAGGCAAGAATACGAACTCTAGCAAAAATGTTCAGAATTCATGGCTCTCGTCACATCATCAGCAGAATACGGCTATGAAATCGACACAGCACTCAAACTTGATTGATGGTAAATGGGGATTTGATTTTTCCTCATCTCCAAAACTCTCATTTGGCGCATTTTACCAAGTATCTTATGCTCCAACAGAGACCAATTCGAGCATTATGTCATCATTATATTCTGATGATGTAATTGAAAGTGAGACTTCTGCATACAAGGATATCAAATTAAGAGATTTGGAACATTTGTTAGATGGATATTGCCATGGGGTTTGGGGAAAATGGAATTTGGAAATGACTTTTGATTTAATGTGGAAAAAAACACGTGAAAATCAAAACGTTATAGAGCAAACCGGCATCAATCAGGATTTCGGAATAAAAGATGTTGGGCATGCTAGGTTAATGGCAACGGAATTATATGCGTCACACCCGTTTCTTAAAGGTAATTTTAGCTTTGGAGTAGATTTCACCAATAGTAGCCGTGAGGAAAATTCAGAAAGTGAAAATAGCATTATGGCAGGCGAGAACAATAAAATACAGGAGCTGAATATGGCATATTACGTTGAAACTATGCAGCATTTAGGCAATGTAACATTCCGTATCGGTGGCAGGTATGAGCATGTGAACAGTGAATATTTTATAGGTGGCAGAAAAAATCACGAACAGTCACATGTTTATGATAAGTTTTTCCCGACTGCTTCATTGTCTCTGCCCATTGGAAAAACTATGGTGCAGCTGAGCTATTCTAAGCAATGCTATCGTCCATTGTACTCTCAGTTGAGCAACACGGTTCACTATGTTAACAAATATCTCTATCAAAGTGGAAATCCGTATTTGCAACCATCCTATAGCGACAACATCTCTTTAAATTTGAGGTATCGCTGGCTGGCATTAACTGCTAATTATAAAAAGGTGCAAAACCAAATAATAACATCATATACATATTATGATGATGCGAAGACTATTGCTTTGCTCAAAAAGGAAAATTCTAGAAACAGTCTGTCTAACTTACAGATAATGGCTTCTTTTATGCCCGGATTCCTTTGGAAATGCTATTATCCCGTATTGGCATGTGGTGTTGTCTCGCAATTTTACAAGATTGATTACAGAGGAGATATAAAGCACGTGGACAATCCTTTGGTTGTAGTTAAGTTCAATAATATTTTCAAATTCCATAACAACTATATGGCGACAGTAAATTACAGTTGGCGTAGTGAGGGAAATAGTGAGAATATTAAGATGGGGAGTGTTGGACAGATAAATCTTTCTTTGGCTAAGGACTTATCTGAAAAATGGAATGTCAAGTTGTCTGCAAATGACATCTTTAATACTGCCCGCAAAAATACTTTTACCATTTTCAGCGGAATGAATGATGTCTATATTGAAAAGGCTGCGTCTGTAAGGGCAGTGGAATGTATCGTAAGATATAAGTTTAATACAGTTAAAACAAAATATAAAGGTAAAGGGGCAGGGAAAAAGGAAATGGATAGATTGTAACTGTTTAAACTCTATCCTTTCTGGGATATGCTTATCGATTGTTTGTCGTAGTTCATATACCCTTATAAATGCAGCTTTATGCTTCAATTTAACAGGATTTTTCCCTCCGTTTCTTTGCCATTTCCATCTTTTTCCTTAATTTTGCAGCGGAAACTCTATAATAGATATTTGTAATGGCAATAAGAATGAAGATGAAACAGGAAAAGATGAGAAAGATAGGCATCGCTTCGGTTCTGGGCTTGGTGGTGCTCGTGGTGCTGGGACTGTATGGCGCCAGCAACTATATGCTCAATTATTCGCTCAACTATCCGAAGGAGGAGAGAATGACAGCTGAGCATTGGAAGAATAGGATGAAGAATGAGTGTCCCTGGATGATTGGCTGGATGGACTCTGTGTATCAGCACCATTGCGTGAAGGATACCTTTGTCGTGATGCCGTCTGGCTACAAGGCCCATGCCATCTATCTCTATGCACCGAAAACTACGGAAAAGACTGCCGTGGTGGTGCATGGCTATCAGGTGCGCTCCGAGGGAATGCTGCACATCGCCTATCTCTATAATCACGATATGGGGTATAATGTGCTCCTGCCAGATCTGTATGGACATGGAGAGAGCGAGGGCGACCATATCCAGATGGGATGGAAGGATAGATGGGATGTCATCAGATGGTCGGAAATCGCCAATGAGATTTTTAAAGTGAAGGGTGAAGAACAGAGAATAAAGGGTGAAGAACGAAGAGCGAAGAATACCCGTCAGGTGATTCATGGCATTTCGATGGGTGCGGCAACCACGATGGCAGTATCGGGAGAGAAGACTCCCGATTACGTGAAGTGCTTTGTGGAGGACTGCGGCTATACCAGCGTGTGGGATGAGTTTTCCGCTCAGCTCAAAGACCAATTTGGCTTGCCTGCCTTCCCGCTGATGAATACCACTTCTGCTCTTTGCCAGCATCGCTACGGCTGGTCGTTTGCCGAAGCTCAGCAGATAGAGCAGGTTCGCAAGAGCACCAAACCGATGCTCTTTATCCATGGCGACAAGGATGCCTTCGTGCCCTACGCCATGCTTCATCCGCTTTACGAGGCAAAGACGAAGGGCAGAAAAGCCATCTTCATCGCCAAAGGCTCCGTTCATGCCATGGCATATCGCGACCATCACGAGGAATACACCCGCATCGTGAAAGACTTTGTTTCGAAAGAGGAATAGGCTATTCTCCTATATGTTGTCCCACCACATACCCCGTGGTCCAGGCTGCCTGCAGATTGAAGCCGCCGGTGATGGCATCGATGTCGAGCACTTCGCCGGCAAAGAAGAGGTGAGGGCACACCTTGCTCTCCAGGGTATGCAGGTCGATGTTGTTGAGGCTGATGCCGCCGCAGGTAACAAACTCCTCCTTGAAGGCTCCCTTTCCGTTCACCTGATAGAGGTCGTTGGTGAGGGCTTCTATCAGCAGGTTGCAACCCTTCTTTCCCATTTCGTTCCATTTCTTCTCGGGCGCATATCCCATCTTCTGAATCAGGAAGAGCCAGAGGCGGGATGGGAGATTGTAAGGGCGGATGCTTGCCAGCTGCTTCTGTGGGTTGGCGATGATGATGCCCTGGATGTTCTCTTCCACCAGCGAGCGGTTGCTCTCGTGTACCCAGTTTACGGAAATCTTAATCTGATAGTTGTTCTCGTGCAGATAGCGGGCTGCATGGGATGAGAGCTTCAGTACGGCTGGACCGCTCATGCCCCAATGGGTGATGAGGAGCGGACCCTCAGCCTTCAGCTTGGTGCCCGGAATGCTGGTATATACCGGCTCAACCACCGTGCCCATCAGATTCTTGAAAGCCTTGTCGGCAATGTTGAAGGTGAAGAGCGATGGGATAGGCTGCTCTATCGTATGTCCCAGGTCTGAGAGATGCTTGAAGCTTTCCTGCTTCGGATGACCGCCTGTGGTAATGGCTACCCGGTGGAAGGCAATCTGCCTGATTTCGGAAACGGGATGAGAGGCAGAAGATGCACCCGATAGATTTCCCTTTTCTTTTGAAACCTTGAAATCCAGGAGCAGGCGCTCATCCTCCAGTTCGGTGATGGCGGTGAGCTGGTGGTTGCATTGTATCTTCACGCCCAGTCGCTTGGCGGTATTCACCAGACAGTCGATGATGCTGTGCGAATCCTGCGATTGCGGAAACACGCACTGGTCTTCCTGCGTAACCAGTGGCACGCCGTTCTCCTCAAACCAGTCGAAGGCATGCTGGTAGTCGAATCTCTTGAAGAGTCGCTTCATCAGTTTATGTCCGCGAGGGTACGCCTGTTTCAGGTCAGAAATCTCGTCAAAGGAATTGGTAAGATTACATCTTCCTCCTCCCGTGATTTCCACCTTGGCGAGAACCTTCGAATTCTTTTCGAAAATCGTGATGTCGGCGTGAGGGAAGTTGCGCTTGGCCTCTATCGCCGCAAAGAATCCTGCGGCACCCCCACCAATAATTGCAATATGTAGTGATTGTGGCATATCGTATTTTTTGGATGATTAGGGTGCAAAGGTAGCATAAAAAGAAGACATGGCAAAATAAAACAACTGATTTTTAAGATAAAAAAGATTGATGCAGGAATTATTCTTTCAAAAACTTGGCTATTTCATTTTTTCTTTGTAATTTAGCGGCGCAAAATATAAAGCTGGTGAGAATCGGCTGAATTGCAACGAACAATTCATTCATTAAAGACAAATCAGAATATGAAACAATCAATAGTATTGACTCTGGGGTTGGCTTGTGGAACATTCCTGAATGTGAATGCCCACGTTCCAGCAGAGAAGGGAGCGGCACTGTCCGTATCCCAGCAGATTCCTTTGGATTCCATCCAACTGAGTGATCCATGTATCCTGGCAGATAAGGCTACTCATACTTATTATATGACGGGTACAGGCGGCATGATGTGGACCAGTAAGGATTTGAAGTATTGGGAAGGACCGAAGAAGGTGGCAGAGATTGATCCTCAGTCGTGGATGGGATCGAAACCTGCAATCTGGGCGGCAGAACTGCATCAGTATCAAGGAAAATACTATTATTTTGCAACCTTTACCAATCCAGCTGTCATTATAGACGAGGTGAAGGGCAACAAGATAGAGCGTCGTGCCTGCCAGGTTCTGGTGAGTGATCAGGCAGCAGGACCTTATCGCCCATTTGGTGATGCTACCTATCTGCCTGCTAATCAGCCTACACTTGATGGCACATTCTGGATTGATAAGGATGGCAAACCTTATATGGTATATTGCGGTGAATGGCTGCAGAATTGGAATGGTACGATTGAGAAGATAAGATTGAAGTCTGACTTGAGTGGTACCATCGGCAAGGGCAAGATCCTGTTCCGTGCTTCTGACAGTCCTTGGAGTAAGGAGAAAAATGAAAAGGGCGAGATTGTTCCCAACAAGGTGACGGATGGTCCTTGGCTCTTCCGTACCAATACGGGAAAACTGGGTATGCTCTGGACTTCATGGGTATATAATGTTTATACCCAGGGTGTTGCTTATTCCAAGAGTGGAACCCTGGATGGTCCGTGGATTCAGGAGAAGGAACCTATAACTCCTCCTAACTTCGGTCATAGTATGCTGTTTCAAACTTTTGAGGGGCAGTGGCTGATGTCTGTACACAGTCATTATGTGGATAGTCAGGGCAGATATATCCGTGTACCTCATCTCTTCAAGGTAAACCTGGATGGAGATAAGCTCAAAGTGGAAGGTGAATATAAAACAAAATAGATTTATGGCAAAAAGAGAATATGCTGAGGCCAACAAGCGTTGGCTGGAGGAAAAGGCAAAGGAGGAGGGCGTTATGGCGCTGCCTCGTGGTATATATTATAAGGTGTTGAAGCAGGGTGACCCGAAGGGAGCACAGCCTAGCCGACGCAGCATCGTGACGGCTCATTACACCGGTTGGACCATCAATGGCAAGAAGTTTGATTCCAGCCGTGGCGGTACGCCTTTCGCCATGCGATTGAGCGACCTGATTGATGGCTGGATTGTTGCCATGCAGCAGATGCACGTGGGCGACCAGTGGGAACTTTACATCCCAGCCGAAATGGGCTACGGCAAGTTCTCGCAGCCGGGCATCCCAGGCGGTTCTACCCTGATATTCGAAGTTGAACTGCTGGGAGTGGGATAACCCGGATACTTGAAATTATAAAGATCATTAAGATAAGAGAGTCTTGTCCGGCTATAGTCGGTTCAATTCATCTTCCGCACTGTTCATGCCGTTGTATCTTCCCTTGCGCTTGTTGAATTTCCAGGTTACGGTCAACTTGTAGCTCCATAGCTTGTAATCCTCAGTCTGGGAGAAGTCAACGGCATGCTCGTGGGTTCGCTCCTTGAAGAGCTGCTGATGGAAGAGGTCGTTGGCACTGAAGGCAACCTGTAATCTGCCGTCCATCCACGATTTGTTGGCACCAAGACTCCAGTTCTGAGTGGGGCTGAACTTCGTTTTGCCCACTTGTCCTCCGTTGTCAAAACTGTAGGAGAGCGACAGCTGATAGTCGTTTGGTAGCGTGAAGTAATTGTCAAACGATGCATTCCAAGTTGCTCCGTTATAGCTGATTAGCTCTCCATGATCATTTACGGAGAAGCGCTGGTAAGTGATGCTTGCATGGGCATTCGGACGCCAGCAGCCGAAGACGTGTCCCCAGTTGAGATATGCCATGTATTTCTGAATCTTGTTGAAGTTCATGAATGTACTCACGTATCTTACGGGCTTGTCCTCCGGCACTTCATGCACGTACATGATGGAGTGGTCGATACGGGTATATCTCAGCATTCCCATGAAATCTTTCCACTGTACCGAGTAGGTCAGACGATAGGTGTTGACAGGCTGTAGCTTCGGATTGCTGATCTGATACTGAAAGCGCGAGATATAGTAGATGTTCCCACTGAGCTGACTGAAAGAAGGTCGGGCGGTGGTAGTTAGGAAGCTGAGCGAGTGATGCCACGATGATTCGTTGAGAGTGATACCGAACGATGGAAACCACTGGTCGTAATGGCGCTCCATATTGTCGGGAGATTCCTCCGACAGATTGGTGTATCGGGATGTGAGATGCTCGTATCGGATGCCTGCCCACCAGCTCCATCTGCCAGCTTCACCCTGATATTGCAGGTAAGCAGCCGTCTTGGTATCGTGGTTTTTGTATTCCGTAGTTCCAAGCATATCGGCAGAACTTTCGGTTTTTCCCTTGCCTTCCATCAGGCTCCATTCGCCACCATAGTTGATGGAATGTTTGTCTGAGAAGAGTTGTTTGACTTCGATTCTTCCACTATAGATATCGTAGTTGGAATTAGAGCGGTTGAGGGTTTCCTGCATCTCGCTACCTTCTTTCTCCGTGATAGGCTGGCTGTCAGAATCCTTGTTCCTGGCATAGTCCAGATAAATCTGTGATGAGAGATGTTTCGACCATTTAGCCAGATGGAAGAGATTGAAGTGGTGGCTGCGCTGGTGTCCCCATTGCTGGCTCTCCGCATCAAAATACTTCATTTCGCCATCCGCATCAGAAAGCTTCATCTCGCTATTTGTATCTTCTTCTGTTGGGTTAGGATAGCGATAGTACTGCTGCTGTTTCTCGCTTCTGCCGCCATTCAGCCAAAGCCCTTCCCATTGTATTCCCACTTCGTGTTGCTTGCTGATTAACCAGTCGAAATTGAGTTCTGTAGCGTTATAATTTGCCTTGTTCTTGCCATGGCGGTCGGTTCCGAAGAGATATTCGCCATCTTTGGCTCTTACGAGCGCTTCCTGTGGCTGATGCACATTGTAACGGTTGTCGGTGTATCCGTAAAAGCCAGTGAGTGAAATCTTCTTCGTTACCCAACCCAGGGTCAATTCCTCGTGGTTGGTGTTCACCTCGCTCAATTGATCATACACCTGCATCTTGCCGAATATACCCTCGTCTGTTCTTCTCGTCAGGATTCTCAGTACGGCTCCCGTTGTTGCATCATATTTTGCACCAGGAGTGGTAATGAGTTCTATTTCATCTATCAGCTTCACATCGAGATGAGAGAGCTCGGCAGAAGTCGCTTTCTTGTCGTTGAGATAGATGATGGGTGCTCCCAGTCCGTTTACTTCCAGAGTTCCATCGGCGGTTTGTTTCATGCCGGGGATGTGCTTCAATACATCATCCAGCGTTGGCTCCTTTGCCAAAGGAGTATTACGGACACGGGTAACCAAGGCATCGTTTCTCATCTTGTACATCGGGCGATGACCTGTTACGGTTACGGCTTGAATCTCGGCCTCCTTATCAGCTTTTGTCTCAGCCTCCTTATCAGCTTTGATCGAATCTTTTTCCGTCTGTACCGAGTCTGCGGAAACTCCAGATGTCGGGAATTTCCCATTTTGTGCAGTTACACAGGTGGCGGTGGCTAGCATCGCCCATAAAACTGTTTCTTTCTTCATATTCTTCCTTGTTTTTGTTTTCGTCTGCAAAGAAACAGCTTTTCGGGCTCAAAATCGCAAATAATCATTACTGAAACATTACACAGGCAAAATAATCTTGCTTCACCTTATTATATATAGTGAAATCTTCGTACCTTTGCATCGAAAAAAGAAAAATGATATGAATAGAAGAATCAAACAAGTCTGGCTGCTCGCCATCCTTTCCTCTTTCCTGCTGATAGGCTTGCAGACCTATTGGCTCTACAATAGCGTAACCTATTCGATGGGAGAGATGGGGAAGAATAACGCCGAAAAGGCGGAACAGGCAATAGTCACTTATCAGACAAATATCGGAGAGGCGGTAAAAGAAAAATCACATATCGGTTATGTCGTCTCGGCATATTTTTCAGACTTCAAGCGTCCCTGTACTACGATTTGCTCTCCGCTGGATACGGATACAATCATTGGTGGAGTGGTGTATAGCAAGCCGGGATTCGGCAACGTGATGGAGAAGAGAGATACTTTCGATTTGCGTGAGACGGATTCCAACAATTCTTTTGATTGCCTGAATACTTACATTACTTACCAGCTTACCCGTTTTGACAAGGCGCATTTTGACCGTTTCATCAGTAGGAAACTGGGCAATGATTTCATCGGGGCAGAGATGAAGACGGGCAAGCATCGTCTGTGGCAGACAAGAATCGTAGAGCCTCCTACCTTGTTTCATCACGAAATGCTGGTGGAAGTGCCTTTCAATCCTATCCAGTATCAGTCGATGCAAATGAGGATGCAGGTGCCGATGCTGCCCATTCTGAAGGGAATGATGTGGCAGATGATAGGAAGTCTCCTGGTTACCATCATGCTTCTCCTGAGCATAGCTTATCTCATCAAGGTGATGCTCCTGCAGAAGAAGGTGGATAAGATGCGAAGCGACTTCGTACATACGATGATTCACGAGCTGAAACGCCCCGTGCAGACGCTGAAGATGTGTGTATCCGTATTCTCTGCTCAAAAGACAGATGAGAAGGATGAGAATGCCCTTATCATGGAGACGGTAAGAGAGGAGAGCGATAACCTGACCGCTTATCTCGCCAAACTCCGGGAAGTAATCAGGGCAGAGGAACATATCCCGCTCCAGATAACTTCTTTCGATATCCATGCCGCCTTGCAGAATCTGGTGGCTTTTTATCGAAAAAACAGGCAGAAGGAGGTGAATGTTTCGCTAGATTACCAACGCACTTCCGACCGGATGATGGGAGATAGAGACCTGCTTCTGAATGTGGTCAGCAATCTGATGGAGAACTCGGTGAAGTATTCCGGCGACATTGTCAATATCCATGTTGCCTGCCGAGATACCGGGAAGGGTGAAGTCATGATTTCTGTATCTGATAATGGTATCGGAATTTCGCCCGACGAGCAGCAGAGAGTCTGGACGAAGTTCTATCGCAGCAATGCTTACCCGGATATGATGCAGCCAGGCATCGGCTTGGGTTTGAGTTTTGTGGACATGATTGTGAAGGCCCATGGGGGCAGAAAAATGATGCAGAGCGAAGTGGGCAAGGGAACCAGGATTTCGATCATCATCCCGCAACACTCCTGATGTATCCGGTTTAACGCTATAAACAACAGAAAAAATGATCAAGATATTATTTGCAGACGATGACTTGAAGTATTCCATGTTGCTGAAGAGTTTTCTTCAGCAGCATGGCTACGACGTGACTTATGCCGGAAATGGCAAGAAGGCATGGGAGCAGTTCCCGGAGGTGAAGCCCGACCTGGTATTGCTCGACATCAATATGCCGGAGATGGATGGCTATGAGGTGGCTGAGCGCATCAGAGCCATTGACCCGAAGGTGCTTATCTTCTTCCTCACCGACCGTACGGAGAAGAACGATCGACTGAAAGGTTTCTCCCTGAAGGCAAACGATTATCTTGCCAAACCCTTCTATCCGGAAGAGTTGCTGGCAAGAATAGAGGAGCGGTTCTCCATGAATGAGAGTGAGACGATAGAAGAGGAGGTGTATCATTTCGGAGAAACCACCTTCTGCTATAACAACAATGAGCTTCGCACCCGTTCCTCTCGTGTGCTCATTACCAGCCGACAAGCCGACATCCTCCGTCTGCTGGCGAAGAATATCGGCAATGTAGTAAGCAAGGAGATGATACAGGAGGCGGTGTGGGGTACCGTGAGCTATGCCAACTCCCTGGCTGTGAATGTGCAGATGACGTATCTTCGCCATGCTCTTCAGCATGATGTGACCGTTAAGATTGAGTCGCTGAAGAAAAAGGGATACGTTTTGTCTGTTATTTCTCCAGAGTAACGATGATGTAGCTTCTGCCATCCTCTTTCAGACCTCTTTCCTGAATGGCTTTGGTGCCCTCTTTCAAGACCTCGATGGCTTTGATTTTGCTGGGAGAAATCTTGTAGAATTCCTCTTTAGTCAGTTCCTGCTCTCTGCCCTTGATCAGATAGTGAGGGGCTGGCTTGGGGGCAGGAGGTGTGGTAGTGGTGATGATATGAATCTCTGTCACATCTCTTTTGGGTGCCGGCAGGACGTTGGTGTTTATCTGGTAATTCTTGATGGTTTTACCGATGAGTTCCTTGCCGGTGAAGTTTAGAATGCGCTCGCCGTCAATACTGTAGATACGTAGGGTATCTGCCTTGGATGCCATACTGCTGGTTATGCCCAGCAGGGCAAATGCAATGGTGAAAATATACTTTTTCATAAGCGTGAAATGTTTATAATTCAGCGTGAAATGTTTTATTATTCGTTTAACTGTGCCAAAGGAAGTAGCTGATAGCTACCATCTTGCGTTTCTGCAATATTGATGGTGTAATGCTGCATGTTGCCGTCGTTGTCCAGGGTTGAGATAACGATGTTATCGCCTTGGCGGTTGATGGTAAGCTGCTCGGCAGAAGGCAGGGCGGCAGAGGCTACTTCATAAATCTGATTGAAATCTTCATGAATGCTTCTTTCTGTTTCAGATGAAGTCTTCCCGGCATTGCCGGAAGTTTTCTCCTTATTGTCAGAAGAGGTCTCTTCTGTATTTCTTGCAGTCTTCCCAGCATGCTTCTCGCTTCTTTCTGCGATATCCTTTCTTTTGGTAAGGGCAATCTTGTTTGACTTCATTTCCTGCGGAGTCACGATATCCTGGGTTGCAGCCAGGAAGAGGGAGTCGGCACGTTCCATCTTTTCGTATGCATTCAGGTTCCCGTCTTCATCCTCGGAAGATGGCTGCGAGCGAACCACCTGCTCTGTAGGAACCAGGTTGGCGAAACCAGGTTGTTGTTCAGAAGAGGATGAGAAATAATCCTTGATAGGGAAGAGCAGGAAGATGAGTCCTGCCAGCATCGCCGTAGCGAGAAGAATGGCTGAGAGGCGTACCCATCTTGTTTCGTGCTTCTTAGAAGCTGCAAGGGACATCTCTTTCATTTGCAGCTGTCTATCAGCTTCTTCTTTTCTGTCCAATTCTTCCATCATTTCCTCTTCCGTCAGAAGAATATTCGGAGTATAGTTCTCCATTCCCAGCATCAGGTTTCTGATGTCGAGATCCTCATCCGTTAAATCCTTATTCTCGCAATGGCGATAGAAATCAGCCAATGCCTGTTCTTCCTCCACGCTGGTATCAGCATCGAGGTAGCGCTCTATCAGCTCGTGGCGACAGGTTATATCTTTTAGTTTCTTCATTTCTTTCATTTTTAGAGTTCCTTTTTTAGAATTCAATTTGAAGTTTAATATAGAGCTCAATTTGAGCACCAGCCTTTTATGACTTCATCATTTTCAGCAATGATCTTCTTGCTGCAGAAATCATCGTCTTGGTGCTCGTCTTGTTGGCTCCGCAGATTTCGGCAATCTCATCGAGGCTCTTTCCCTCGCTTCTCAATAGCAGCATTCTTCTCTGCGTATCCGGAAGCCTGTCCATCGCCCTGTTGAGTCGTCTTTGCGTATCTTCGCCGATGATGGTCTGGTCGGTACGCTCGGTTGCCGTACAGATTTCTGCAGGATGCTTCATCTGTTCCAGCGATGCCGTCTGGGCTTTGTTGCGTCTCAGATGGTCGATGCAGAGATTCCTGGCTATCGTCATACCTAAGGCCTCGATGCTCTGGTATTCAGAGAGCCTTTCGCGCATCTTCCAGAGCTTCACCAGGGTTTCCTGCACGATGTCGTCGGCTTCTTCGGCAAGGGTTCCTGCCGAGAGATAGCGTTGACAATGTGCCGTCAACCTGGGGCGCATTTCCTGGGCGATATGTTCAAATTCTGTTTCTTCCATTTGTTCCTTTTTATGTGTATGACGCAAGAAGAGGCGAAAGGTAAACAAAAAAATGCTACCTTCGCACATTTCCGTGCAAAGATAGCATAAAAATTTGAGATATAGACATATCTTTTATCTTATTTGTGGATGAAGTGGTTTATTCCTCTGTTTTTGCCATCATTACAATGATATTACAGGTGTAGAAAATCAGTGATGTAACAGTTTTGTAATACTTATGTTTTACGGTAGAAATATCTTCTCCTTACCTTTGCAGTCGAAATGAAGAAGATGTCTTTCCGCATCATCGGAAAAGATTTCATTCGGAATAAAGAAAATCAGATTTACGTGTATATATAATAAGGTAAGAAATGAAGAAGAAAACGTATTTGTTGATGGCACTCACGATGGTGTCGATGGGAATGAATGCCCAGAATTCTGGAAACAGTTCTTTGGAGAAGGGCATTGAGGAATTCACCAAGACCATGACCATTGGTGGAACCATCCGCTCTAAGTATGAGTACCAGACCGAAGAGGGGGAGGGACGATTCGAGGTGCGTACAGCCCGCATCAACGTGACTGGCAATGTAACACCTCAGGTAAGCTATAAGGCGGAAATCGACCTCTGCGACGAGGGTAAGATCAAGATGCTCGATGCCTATACACGCATCAAGCCTTGGAAGACCCTGCAGTTCACCATCGGTCAGGAGCGTGTGCCATTCACCATCGATGCTCACCGTTCTCCTCATCAGCAGTACTTTGCCAACCGTTCGTTCATCGCCAAGCAGGTGGGTAACGTACGCGACGTGGGTGCTGAAATAGGATACACCTGGAATGTAGGTTTCCCTATCGTGGTGAATGCCGGTATCTTCAACGGTTCGGGCTTGACCAACCAGAAGGATTACTGGACCAAGGGTGTTAACTATTCTGCCAAGGCTCAGTTCCTCTTTCCGAATGTGAATCTGGTGTTGAGTACCCAGAAGATCAAGCCATCTGATATTACGGTAACGATGTATGATGGTGGTATCACCTTCCATAAGGGCGGTTTCATTGCTGAGGCTGAGTATCTTTACAAGCATTACAGCAAGGATGCCTTCCACGATGTGCATGCGTTCGATGGTTTCGTATGCTATGACATTCCGGTCATCAATCAGAAGAGCATCATCAGGAAGGTTTCGCCATTGGCAAGATATGATTTCATGAGCGACCACAGCGATGGTACCCGATATGGCGGTTCTGATACTGAGCTTGGTGCCTTGAAGATAAACGATTACAAGCGCCATCGTGTTACGGGCGGTGTAACCCTGAGCCTTGCCAAGCCATTCATCTCTGATATCCGTATCAACTACGAGAAATATTTCTATCGCAAGGGTGGCATTGCCAAGACTTCTGAAAAGGATAAGATTGTCGTGGAGTTCATGACTAAATTTTAGTCATGATAAAACTTGTTTTTGGATGTAATAAGCGAGG
>OLOM01001179.1_pt1 | contig 18221 bp, 18 predicted proteins | sample 1672531 | NCBI WGS metagenome assembly OLOM01 (sample SAMEA3136696, study PRJEB25190) | human gut metagenome | reverse complement strand
GAGCACCGCGTCCAGCACGATGTTCACTACGCCGGCCACCACGGTGACGCCGAACGCCATGTCGGGCTTGCCGGCGGTCATCATGAGCTCCTGGAACAGGTACTGCAAAATGGTGAACGGCACGCTCATGACCAGGATGGATCCGTACACGATGCCGTCTTCGAGCATCTGGCCGCTTGCGCCCAGCGCCGCCAGCAGCGGGCGCAGCGTCGCCGTGCCCAGGATGGCGAATGCGATGCCGCCGAAGAGCGCGGCGAACACCAGCATGGAGAACCGCTCGTTGGCCAGTTTACGGTTGCCGCTGCCCAGTGTGCTGGCCACGATGGCGTTGCCGCCCGTTCCCAGCATGAAGCCGAGCGAGCCCAGAATGGCGGGGATGGGGTAGGCGAAGTTCACGGCCGCCAGCGCCGTAGCGCCGCACCAGTTCGATACGAAGAACCCGTCGATCATGACGTACAGCGACATGAACACCATCATGCCCACCGACGGCAGCGTGAAGCGCAAAAGCTTGGCGAACGTGAAGTGCTGAGCCATATTCTGCGCCATGGCTTACACCATGCCTTTCTCGGCAAGGGCGTTTGCAAGTGCGTTGCGATAACGCTCTAGGAGGTCAAGCGCTTGCTCAAGTTCGGCAGGAGAGAACGCGTGCATGGCGGCCGTTTCGGCCTCGATGACGGGTCGCACCTTCTCGGCCACCAGCGCGCGGCCGGTGGCGGTAAGGCTGATGGTGGTCGTGCGGCCCGGGCCGGCCGTTTTCTCGAGGATGCCCTGCTCGCACAGCCGTTTGATGGACGAGTTGATGGTTTGCTTGCCCATCCAGCAGCGCTCGCACAGGTCCTTCTGCGAGCATCCGTCGCCGTAAGCCTCAAGCGCGTACAGGATGTCGAACGCGCTGTCGGAAAGCCCCACGTGCACGGCCGCCCGCGTGAATATGCTGTCGATATCTTTCTCCAGGTTGTTAAGGCGCCTCTGCCGCTCTTCGACCATGGTTCGCACCGTCCTTGGTATGATTTCGTACTATAACAGTCCGAAATCATACCAAAACCGCGCATAACGTCAACCCGCAGGCAGTGTGCGTTTCGTGGAACACACGATTGCAGCAGGTTTTTCGTGCCCGGTTTCCAAAAATCGCTCATGTATGTGATTTGCGAGCAATGCGCGGACTAGCCATGAACTTAGCGGTCTTTTGACCTGGGAAAACGCCAACCTAAAACGGACGCTACCGAGCGTGCAGGCATTAAATCACATACATGAGCGTTTTTGATTCAGCAGCCTGCAGCAGGCTTGGTCCCAGCATTGGTGCAAGGGCCAGAATAGGGGCAGTTTGTTTTTTCTGCCCGGTTCTATGAGCCCGATTGAGTTTGTACCTCGTTGGTTTGCTCTTAGTTTGCGCCAGCACTTCAAGGGCGGGGTGCGGAGAGCGTTAGCATCAAGTGCTTGGATGCGCAGTCTCGATTGGGCTTTGTCCTCGGCCGGCTTGCAACTAGTTTAACGCCAGCGTTGCGAAGGAGGGGGGTGGGGCAAAGCGGTTTTCGGATGCTCGGTTGTACGAACTCGCTCGAGTTTGGGACTTGTTGAGAAGAGGCGGCGTACTCGTCGATTCGGCAAGACTCTGACCTGGGAAAATGCGAAGCGTGGTCGCTGGCTATCTCGCGGATACGAATTAAGTCCCAAACTCGAGCGAATTTGGGACATCGGCGGTTCGTCGTGCTTTGCGTCAGAGCTGCAAGGGTGGGGCAGTGGCGAGTTCGGGGCTTCGGCGGCTTGTTGCGGACTTAACGCTAGCGCTATGAGGAAGCGTGGGACATGGCTCCACGTCCGGGTCCGCGAATCCGTTTGAATTCGTGGCCTCGGCAGCTCGTTTGTTAGCTCAACACCAGCGCTACTAGGATGGGAATCAAGGCGAACGAGGCGATGGTGCTCAAAATCGTGCCTTTCGCCGTCAGTTTGGCGTCGTGGCCGTACATGCCGGCGAACATGGGCGCAAGCGAGCCGACGGGCATGGCCAGCATCACCACGGCGATTCCCAGGATGACGGTGTCGCTTACGAACGGCGCCAGCGCGTAGTACACGCCCAGCGGCAGCAGGAAATGGCGCAGCGCGATGAACGGGTAGATGCGCCATTCGCTCATCACGTCGGCCAGGCGCGAGTTCGCCACGATCACGCCCACCATCATCATGGCCAGCGGCGCGGTCAGCCCGCCGAGCGCCGACGCGTCAAGCGCGCCGGCCGACGCCACGATCATGCACGGCAACGTGATGTTGTTGATGACCTGGGAAAGCTTGGCTCGCACGCCCTCGTCAAGGTAACCGAGCTTCGTGGCAATAATGCCAACGACCACGACGATAAGCAGAACGGCCATCTGCGAAATGGCGGCGGATAAATCGACCACGGGCATCCTTTCGATAAAAGCAAACGAACGCATCCTACACCTTAAAGCTTGCTTCAGGTCAAAAAGAGGCGCGCGGCGATGACGTTGGCGATAGGGGGATGCGCTTGGAATTGCGTTGCGGCTGTATTGTCCGCCTCGCGCTTGGCGTGAGGTTTTGGTTCGTGAAGGTGGTGCCGGGATTCGCTCAAGCGATTCTTAGCGCTGCCGTTTTTCACGGTCCTCCGTGGCTAGAAATCGGGCTTTCTGTAGATGCTTTCGGTCTGCGCAACATTTTGGGCAAGAATCTGGAGTTCCTGTATCGTCGAAGAGTGCAAAACGCTTGATGATGGCAAGAATCCGGTGATGCTGTACCGCTTGGGGGCTTATGGTGATGCAGAATCACCGGATTCTTGCCATGAGAGCCCTAGTTGTTGTTGGCGGCTACAGAAATGCCGGATTCTTGCCAGGCAGGTGGCGCTTTGGCGCCGCTTCCGCCGGCACGCATCGGCGGAAGCGGCGCCAGCTTGCAGTGCGCCTATTTCAGCGACTCTCCCAAGGCGCGCACTTCGGCCAGCTCGGGGTTTGCGGCCATGTCGCCTTTCTCCGCCATGCCGCCGATGGTGATGATGTCTATATCTTCCCAGTTCAGGTACGCGTTCATGGCCTTGTACGCCGCGATGGCCGCGTTGTAGACGCCCTCGGCGCCCGAGTTGAGCAGCAGCGCCACCTTCGAGAAATTGAACCCGCAGCCGCCGAAGGCGTACATGCGGTCGATGGCCAGCTTGAGCTGCGCGGAAATGTCGAACCAGTAGATGGGCGCGGCGAACACCACCATGTCGGCGCTGGAAAGCACGGCGCACTCGCTTTGCTGTATCATGGAGTAGTACTCCATTTGCAGGACAACACGGCGGGGAGGTAGCGGCATGCCGCGTAACGAAGAGCGCGATCGACGCGAGGCCGAGCAGCGCAAAAGTCAGCTTATCGAAGCCGGGTTCGAGCTGTTTTCCCGCCATGGCATCGAATCCGTCAGCTTAAGCGCCGTTGCCGAGCGTGCGGGCGTCCCCGCATCCACCATGTACAAATACTTCCAGAACAAGGTGAACCTTGCGGTGGCCATCAGCGGCCGCGTCTGGAGCGATGTCTGGCAAACCGCCCTGGGCGCCTCGGGCGCGGTTGCGCTGGCCAACATGGGTCCTTGCCAGCTGTTCGAAACGTACGCCGACGTCATCATTTCGCTGTATCGCAGCCGCCCGCAGGTGCTGCGCTACAGCGGCAACTACAAAACGTTCATCCGCCGCGAAAACGTGCCGCAAGACGCGCTTGGCGAACACCTTGACCCCCTCAAGCCCATGGAGCAGCTGTTTGTTGCCAGCTGCCGGGCCGCGGCGGGGACCGGCGCGCTGCGGGCGGACATTGACGCGGGCGAGCTGTACTCGTTTGTGGCCTTGACCATGCTGACCATGGCCGAGCGCTACGCCCAGGGCATCGTGTGGACGGACGCTCCCGCGGCTGACCACGCCGCTGACCTGGTGCGACTCAAGGGAATGCTTTCTGCTTGGATGAAAGGCGAATGCTGACGCGCGCAGCAGGGCGCTTACGCATAGTCGAACCGAAAGACACGACGAAATGAGCAAGGAGATGGCACGCGAGATCAAGGAGATTCTGGAAGGTGCCGACCCCGCCCAGGTTGCGGAGTTTGCGGGCAAGGCTGCCTCGGCGGCTGACGCGCAGGCCATCAAGGAGCTGGCAGCGGGCTGCGGCATTCAGCTTGCCGACGACGAAGCGGGCGGCATCTTCGCCGAGATGGCGCGTCGCTCCCAGGAGGAAAACTCCATCGACGAGCTGGACAATGTGGCTGGCGGCTGCGACGATTACGACCCGTTCCCGTGCCAGCTGTATTGGTGCTAAACCCCAGTTCGCAATGCCTATGACGCTCACTCACTCACAAACGTGGTGGCCTTCGTGGAAGACCAGCTTGCGCGCTATGGCATGCGCGGCGTGTGCGTGGTGTGGTTCGGCGGCGAACCCTTGCTGCAGCCGCAGTTTCTTCGACATCATAGCGGCGGTGCATGCGCACGGCGTGTTCGTGTTCGAGATCAACACGAACGGCCGCTTTCTTACCGCGCAGGTGCTCGCGCGCATCTCGTCGTTCGGGTTCAAGCCGGAGATGAAGATTTCCTTCGATGGCCTGGGCTTTCACGACTGGATGCGCGGCTGCGGGGGCGCCGAGCAAGATGCCCTGCGCGCCATCAAGTTATGCGTGGACGTGGGTTTTCCCACGCGCGTGCAGATGAACATCAACCGCAAGAACCGCGACAGCATCTTGCGTCGCTCGCGCTGCTCGACGACATGGGCGTAGGCCGTGCGCGGGTCATTCCCACCACGCCGTCGACGCGGTGGGAGATGAACGCCCAAGGTCAAAGCATGGAGTGGGGCGAATTCTTCCACAACAACTGGCCTGAACGCTTCGCCCGCGTCTTAGCCCCCTGGAAGTGCCTTAACCAATCCTGACGGGTGGCCGAGGCCGTTTGCCGCCTTTTACGCACGTCTTGCCTCCGACTTCTCGGGCGCTATAATTATGCAAGCTAGCATAATTCAACATTGCATAATCACGAGGTGTATAATGTTTGTCGGTCGCGAATCGAACCTGACAAGAAGACAGGGCGGTTTCAGGATTTGCACGGCGTTGAAGCACTGGAGTTCGCTTCTGGACCAGTATGCACCCAATGCCGTGGTCCCTTGCGAAAGGCAGCTATAAGGATGCGCTTTTAAGTGCTTGCCTATTTGGGTTCGAGGACAAATAAGTGCAGTTGCCATCAAACATGACTACAGCGGTGCTGTCGGGATGGTTTTCTCGGGGCACTATTCTGCCGCTCTGATAGGGTGCCGCACTACTGTTTTTAGTTTCTCGGAAGCGCATTTTCGTGGGTCGGACAGGTAGATTTCGTGATGCAAACGGCGCGCGGAAAAATCTGGGACGAATCCCTGCTTTGCGGCGAATTCATGCATGGCGTCGATGGTTGCCGGCTCGTTATCGTAGGAACCCGTGTGCATGCACTGTACGCATAATCCCTCGTTGACCTCCAGAAACTCCACTGCTGAGAAATCGATCTTTTTCTTGGCGGTGGCTTCCGCGACGGCCCAATCGAAGACTTCCGGGGTGACGAAATCGGGAAGACGAATGCAGGAGATGAAACGAAAGCCTTCTTTGTTCGCGTAGTCGATTTCGCCGCCGGCAGGTTCTTGCCACCAGAACCCTTCAAGCGGAGGCACCACGAAGTCGAAGTACCCATTGATGTTGCGGTTACCCTTCTTCGACATCTTGATGGTATAGGAAATTCCGTAAAGCAGCGGGATGCTTTTTTGGTATTCGCCGCCCTCGGCGTTGGGGTTGCCCTTGCCGCGCACAGCGACGTAGCTCATAGGCGGAACGGTCACGATGTTCGGCTTGACCGAAGGCCGGTAAAGTTCCTTGCATTCCTTCTTGAAATCGAATGCCATGACGTTCCCCTCTCTTAGCCCTGCATCTTCCGCGATTATCCCGAAATAAGGCGAATTGTCTTTCGGTGGGTTGATTCCTCGCTCCTGCAATGATACCATAAATACAAACAAATGTACGTGTAATAAAACAACTATTTATTAACAAGGAGGGGCGCGTCTGACAAGGGGGCAGGTCGTTTATCCCCTTGTCAGGTTTTGGAACTTACGGATGAAGGTATTGTCCGTGGCGTTTGGTGTTCGGACCGCATTGGATGGCGAATGTGGGGCAGCGATGCAGGCATCCGAGGCACATGACGCACCGGTCTTTTACCTAAACGGGATGCTTGTGCTGCATCTCTATCGCGTGAACGGGGCATTTCTTGGCGCACAAGCCACAGCCGATGCAGCTTTGCTCGACTGAGAGGTTGCTGGTGCGGCGCGTCTTGCTGTCGTATATTCACTTGCCGACGACGCCGGATGGGTAGGGCGTGGTGCCGTCATATACTTGCCGGAGCCCTTTGTCCCGATTGCGTCGGGAATGAAGATAAGCCGCTCGTTAGGCGCTGCCAGTTGTTTTGCCACATGCAGCGAGTTGCCCGTTGCGCTGAAATAGAAGATCATTCGCTCGCGCTCGCTTTCTCTAGTGTTCCAAGCAGAAAGTCCAGGTATGCCATTGCTTCCTGCTTCGCGATGCCTTGGGCTAGTGCTTTCGATGGGCATCGGATTGCTGTGGACGCATGTCCATGCTTGAATAATGTACCAATTAAGTGGATGCGTGAATAAGCAGACGGATTGCGAATTCCATCAATGGACAGATTGTCGCGATTGTCTATCAAACGGAATTCTTTCAGGCTCGACGCTCGTCTGGGCCGATCGCGAATTCTCTCCTGAAGGATGCGACAGGCGGTTGCGACTTGATATTTAGTTATGTTAGGCTAACTGTGTCTACGTTCGGAACCGAGGAGGCACCATGGCACGCACCGCCGACGAATACAAGCAGCTTTCCATCAGGGAATTCACGAAGGCCGCGAAGGTATACGAATCGGGCCATGCCGGCATCTACGAGATGTGCAAGGACGACTACCCGCAGATGCTTGCCGAGTTGGAGCGCGAGCCGTTTTCCGACGTGCTCGACGTGGGGTGCGGGACGGGCGCCGTCATCGAGCTTTTGCACGGGAAGCATCCCGGCGCGCGCTACGTCGGCCTCGACTTGACGCCCGACATGATCGCCGTGGCAAAGGCGAAAGGCCTGGACGGATGCGAGTTCGTCGTCGGCGACGCGGAGGACCTGTCCTTTGCGGCCAACAGCTTCGACGCCGTGTTGACGTCGAACAGCTTCCACCATTATCCCAACCCGGAGAGGTTCTTCGCCGGCGTGCACCGCGTGCTGCGCCCCGGCGGCCGCCTCATCTTGCGCGACTACACCGCAAACGATTTCGCCGTATGGCTCATGAACACGTTCGAGCTGCCGCTTGCGCGCCTAGTCGGCCATGGCGACGTGCGCATTCTCAAGAAGAGCGAGTTCACGCACATGGCCCAAGCAGCCGGCTTCGAGGTTCTTGCCATGGAAGCGCAAAAAGGCTTCCGCGCACACTTGGTTGCGCGAAAAAGCTGACAAACGACCTGTCCCCTTGTCAGGTGCGCCATGGGCGCTTAACTGGGATTTTCTCTGCGCTGCAACGGGTTGCAATCGTCCTTCGAGCCGGTTCAGCGTGACAAACCTGCTCCTTGAGTTGGGCATGGGCTTTGCCTTCATGGGTCGTCAGCACCATTTGGCGGTGGGGGATGAAGGCTTCTGCATTGACCCGCTCTTCTATAATCCGTTTGCTACAGACGTAGGTCGCCTAAAACTTCAGCAACCTTGTTTCCGTAAGATGGATTGGCGTGTATTTTCTCGGAGAGCCCTTTCGTGAACTGGTAATTCCTTGGAAGTTCGCCATTGAATACCTGTGCACGGTAGAGGGGCGAAAGAACCTGGGGGAAGAAGTCGTATTCGTGATAGTGGCCGTGCTTCAGCGCGCCTTGCCCTATGCCGCCGTCCCTGTTCGGGAAGAAACACCAGATGCCGCAGTAGCCGCTTCTCACTTGAAGAAGGAGGCTGCCAAGTGGTTATCCAGCTCAGCAAATTGATTGAAATTCAAGGCTTCATGAGGGCAAAGATCGCCTTTCATGGTTTCAGACGCTATTGCAAGTTGCCGCAAATCTCCGTCAAGTGGCCACTAGTAATATTCGAGATTCAGATAGTTCTCGCATGCTTCAAAAACGTCGCATTGAACAGTTTGTAGCCTTCCTTCCAGTCGTTTGCTTGCGAGCATGCTATCAACAGTCATGGGGCGTATTTTGTCCATCGATGCTCTTAGCATGCCGACAAGATGGTGAGCGAATCGACCGAGCGGGTTACAATTATCAAGACGAGGTCGGCTCTTCTTTTGCGAGGTGGCGAATCGAGCTTCGCGAGAGATGCCAGTTTTGAGACCGGACAACGAAAGGAAGCTAGGATGGGCGTTTCCGAGCACCTGCAAGCGGCACTTGGCAAGCTGAATGCCGAGCAACGCGAGGCGGTTGAATGTCTTGACGGCCCTTTGCTGGTGATAGCGGGGCCCGGCACGGGAAAAACGCAGCTTCTGAGCTTGCGCGCGGCGAATATCTTGGCGAAGCGCGATGTGGCGCCGGGAAACCTGCTGTGCCTCACCTATACCGACGCCGGAGCCGAGGCCATGCGCAAGCGCCTGATCGAGCTGGTCGGCAGAGATGCTTACGGCATTCAGGTGAGCACGTTCCACGGCTTTGCAAGCAGCGTTCGTTCGAGCTATCCCGACTATTTCGCGCGTCCCGCTTCCAGTCGGCTTGCTACATGTCTTTGCCAGGCGGAGCTCATGGATGCGCAGCTTAAGCGCTTGCCGTTCGGCTCGCCGCTATCGGGTTTGGGCGATCGCGGCGTCGCTCGCAACGTCGGCACCATGCTCGGCTTCGTCTCAAGGGCCAAGCGCAGCGGCCTTTCGTATGGCGAACTCGAGCGGATAGCGGACCAGACCATCGACTCTGCCGTGTGGTTGAAGGAGCATTCCTCGCTTTGCGAACTTGTTGCAAGGCGGGCAACCCCCGCGCTTGCTGAGGATCTCGAGGCCGAAGTCGAGCGCGCGTGCGCGGCTGCCCCGCAAGAGCTTGTGCGTCCCGTTGTTGTTGCGCCAGGTGCTTACGTCCCGTTCATTGTGCACTTTCGCGATGCGGTACGTCGAACGCAGCTGGTGGATGAAGAGAGCGGGAAAACCGCAGGCTACCAAGCTATTCGCAATGCGTTTTTCGGTGGGAACAACAAAACCGGCAGGGTTTTCCTTGCGGAAAGCACCGGCGAGAAGCTTAAAGTTGCCTGCCAGGTTGCGGCGCGCTATCAAGCCGAGCTCGATGCGCGGAGCTTGTACGACTACGACGACATGATCTTCGATTTCGTTCGCGCCGTCGAGCACAGCGAGGAGCTGCAGCAACGCCTTCAGGACGCCTATAGCTACATCCAAATCGACGAGTTCCAAGACACCAACGGCGCGCAGATGCGCATAGTCGACTTGCTGTGTCAAGGCATCGAGCACCCCAACGTCATGGCGGTGGGCGATGACGACCAAGCTATCATGCGCTTTCAGGGCGCAAGCATCGAATGTGTCAACCAGTTCGAGCAACGCTACCGTCCTCGCAACATCGTGCTCAAGACGAACTACCGCTCCACGCAGCCTCTTGTTGAATTCGGGCAAAGCGTTGCGGCGCAGGTCGAGCGCCGTTTGGCGGCCAGCGAAGGCAAGCAAATCGTTGCGGCGAAGCAGACGATGCCTGACACCCAGCAAACGTTTCGCGAAACGGCGTTTCACAGCAAGGCCGAAGAATATGCGGGGCTTGCCGCCAGCATCCGTGCACGCATCGATGCCGGATACGTGGAAGCTTGCGCCAAGCCGGACGAGGCGATAGCGGTCATAGCCCCCAAGCACGCATCGCTGCGTGCGCTCATCCCGCACCTTGTCGCCCGGAACATCCCGTTTTCCTACCGACAGACGCAGGATTTGTTCACGTCAGAGCGCATGCAGGCAACTTTGGCGGCCGCCCGCTGCATCGTGGCGCTTTCCCGCGGTCAGGAGGAGCTGGCGGAAAGCTTCCTGCCGCATATCATCGCTGCCCCGGAGTTCGGGGGCAGTCACGAGTCGTCGGTGCGCTTCGCGCTGACGGCCCGACGAGATTGCCATCGCGAATGGCTGCTTGCTATGGAAAAGACCGGCGACAAGCGTATACGCGCGTTGCACGATCGCTTGATGGAATGGGCTGCGAATGCAGAAACTTCCCCTGTTCGGGAGTTGCTATTCCAGATTGCGGAACGTCCGCTAGCGTATTATCGCCGCCTGAGCGCCGCTGACCCGCTTGCTGCGGCGGAGTTCAACGCGGGAATGCGCGCTCTGCTTCGTTTCGCGGAAGGCGAGATCGCCTGTTCGCGAGCATTGGACCGAGCCATGCGCCTCGGGGATGTTGCCGACAGGCTGGATGCGGCGCAGGCGCAGGGGGTCGGCATCGACGCTGGCATTGCGCTTGATGCTCCGGAGGCGGTGCGGCTTGTGAGCGCGCACAGCTCGAAGGGCCTTGAGTTCGACTGCGTCTACCTGCTTGATGCCGACGACTCCACGTGGCACCGCGGGGCCAGCTCAGAGGGCGTGTACCCGTCGAACTTGCTGTTCGGGGACGCGAAGGACGAAGACGATGCCCGACGGCTGCTCTTCGTTGCGGCCACGCGCGCAAAACGCAATCTGGAACTGTATCGCGCTCAAGGAGCTACGCTGCGCGAGCTTTCGGGAGCGATTTCAAGCACTGAAATCGACACCGACCCGCTTGAGCTGGACGCGGCAATCGAGGCCGACTGGCACGACAGCTATCGGCTAGACACGCCGGAACTGCTGGCCTTGCTTGACGTGAAAACCGACGTCCGGCACCTGTCCGCCTCGTCGCTCAATGCGTTCGTCACCTATGAGCAAGGGTGCGTCAACAGCATGCGTTTCCCCGAGCGTCAAGTGCTGCGCCTGCCTGAGGCACCGAGCATCAGCCTTGAGTTCGGCACCATCGTTCATGCGATGCTCGAAGACCTGTTGAACCGGGCAATGGGGGAGCAACAGGTGCCGAAAGACCAGATCATTGCTGTGTTTCGACAGCAAGTTGCCTGGATGGACTTCGATGAAAGCTCCGTCAGCAGGTATTTGCAGCGCTTCGACCGCATCTGCGACACGTTCGTGCCTTGGATGTTCGAGCATCTTGGTGTCGGGCGCCGCATTGCCGAAAAGCGCATCGTCACGGCTACGCTGGTCGGCACGCCGCTGTACGGCTGCCTGGATTTGCTTCTCATTGACGACGAGGCGAAAACCGTGCGCATCATCGACTACAAAACGGGCTTCACGTACGAGGCAACTCCCGGCTACGAAAGGCAGCTCGCCTTCTACAAGCTGTTGGTGGAGCGTTCGGGCGAATTCGAAGGCTATCGCGTGGCTTCCCTGGCCGACTGCTACGTCGAGCCCGCAAAGGATACCGACGAGCTTCACCCACCAATCGAGACCGCGCCAACCGAAGAAGACGTCCGCCAACTCGAACGCTTAGCTGATGCCGTATGGACCCGCATCGAATCCGGCACTTGGGACACCAGCGCCTTCGAACAAAGTTCTCAATACGAGAAAGCACTAGCAGCACAAACCGCCTACAGAACTAAGAAAGCCAAGGCTGCAGTCATGCAACAGGCCTACGAGGACTGGCTGATGCTGACTGATGTTTGAGTCAGCGTTTTAGTGAGAGACGTCCGTTCAGATTACAGAAATCTTCCTTTCGAAAGGAGACCGACAATGTCAGATTCCGAGGGAAACAAAAACGACTTCCAAAAACCGTATATTCCTTGGGAGGAAAGTCTTAATGCGTATCGTTTCGACCTCGACCAGCATGGTTTCCCGGTCTTCAGCGATAAGAATCTACGGCTCGTTTGGGCAATGGTCGAAAATGACTCCGATTACAATTCGGTTAAACCGGAAATCATTAATAGTGTCTTCCAAAGAGTTCTGGCGGGTGAAGAAATAGCCATCAAGCAGGCCGTATATCTCACGGATAGCGTGAATTCCACGCATCTTGCCACGTTACGCAAATCTGATATGGCCACTATAAAAGAAAAGGCAGATCAGGGAGACGAAGTATTCAAAAAAGTGCGCAAAGGCTGGAAAGTACCTGATTTAGTTAAAGATGAGGATGAGTCGAGCGAGGACGAAGATGAGCTTTTAGTTGAAGATGACGACGAGCAAAATGACGATGAGGATAAGAATAAGCCCCGACTTCAAAATGGCAGATTTATGACGGAACGGGAATTATTTCATAACAGAGATGATCTAATGTGCTTGATTAAGGCCGGAAAGGAACAGGCGGTTTATGAGATTGCGCATTACTCGGAGAAATACGCTAAAGAATATCTCGGAATCGAAATCAAAAAGAACAATTTTTCCTTTGCTACAAAGTTCTGCCATTATGCCTGCGTAAACGGACTGGATGAAGAGAAAACCGGGCACAATCGGGATTTGTATTGCATTTACGATAGCGTCGTGGCTCAGGTTCTCCCTTACTACATATGGGCGTATACCGACAAAGTTGTGCCAGGCAAATGCAAGAAAGGCCAGACGCAATATCGTCTCCTCGAGAAACTTCTCGAGGACTGTCGAGACGATGACGGCTCTGCTGGGTATCAGCAGTTCCGTAGCTACTATGATAGTGTGATTAAGGGAATAGATGCATGGCGTGAAGCTAATGGGCAGAAAGGCTTAGATGTTCCCGAAATTCGCAAAGAGGGTGCCTTCAGCTATCGGCATGTTGATAGGCTGATCTGGTATTACTTCAAAGGTCGCCGTCTCGATGAAGCAAAAGAGAGGTTTGCAGAGCTTATCAGATGGTAAATATTGAAGCCGCGAGGGCAATCAAAGCAATTGTCCTCGCGGTTATCCTGCGGCAAGCCGTTGCCTTAACCTTCCTTTTCTATCTCCTCATAAGCCGCAACCGTCTGCGCTGCTTCTTCCCTTACCTTTTCTGCTAAGCGCTTCGGCTCCAAAATGAGCACGTCGGGAGCGAAGTTCTTCGCGAACTGCTGGGCGGCGCGTTCGTTTACGCGTGCTGAAACCGTTACGTAGTCGTCGGTTTCGTCCTCGAAGCGGACGCCCAGTCCGAACTCGTCGATCACGTCGCCCGCCATGCGCTTCACGACGCGGAACCGCACGCGTGACGTTGCGCTCGAATACATGTACACGTGTTCCTGAACGTATTTCGCCAGGTCAAGCGGTGCGCCTTGCGATCCTTGCAGCGCTGAGAACGGCTTTAGCGGTTCATCGAGAATCTGCACGTTGGCGATGCGGTCGACGCGGTAGTTCGAAACATCGTCGTACTTGTCGTAGTTGCAGATGAGGTAATACTTGCCGTCCTTCGCCGCCATCTGGTAAGGGCTGACCACGTACTCACGCACCGTGCCATCGGGGCGGCGCCGGGGATGCTGCTTCTTGTCAATTCCGTAATCAAGGTAGTTGAACGACACCTTCCTCTTGGCCGAGATAGCCGCATCAAGCTGGTCGATCGTCCAAAACAGCTGGGCGCTGGCGGGCAAGGTGCTTGGCACCGAATGGATATGCTTCACGTGCGCTTCGAAATACTCGCTGGAAAGCCCGACGAGTTTGTCGATAAGGTCGCCCAGCTGAGATTGCGGAACATGACTTGAGAACAAAAGGCTGTCGATGATTAACCGCAGCTCGCTGTCCTCGAAATCTTTCGCCAGCCACACGCCCGACATGGCCGAGGTCGTTTCGATTTCGCCCGTTTTCGCGTCTTTGACCTCGCGATTCGTACATTTCGAGAACTCGATGTCGTAGCCCATGTCCACAAGGCTGTCGATGTTTCGGCGAATCGACTTGCGGTCGGCGGACATGTCGTACTTGGCCAGCAGCAGATCGCCGATCTGCTTCTGCGTAAGGTGGTGGCTCGCGTCGGTTTTCCTGCGCAGGATGTCCAATATCAGCATCGGCAGCAACTTCTTCGCCGGTTTCACCATCAGCTTGTCCATCGCCCCTCCTTACCGTTGTGCGTTGATGGGGAAATTATAACCCATGACCTTCCGTATAGTGCAAGTTGCACCGAAGGACTTGCTGGCGAAAGGAATCAACATGGGAGCATTCGACCAAATCATCGGGTACACCGCAGTGAAGCAGCGGCTCGAACGCACCGCCGACGTTCTTGCCCACCCCGACGCGTATCGGCAGCTTGGCGCGCGCCCTCCTAGGGCCATGCTGCTGTACGGCGAGCCGGGGGTAGGCAAAACGCTCATGGCTCGCTGTCTTATCGAGGCAAGCGGACGCGCTTCCGTTGTGTGTCGAAAAGACGAGCCGAACGGCGAATTCGTGAAGGTCATCAAGAAGAAGTTCAAGAAGGCGGCCGAAAAAGCCCCCTCCATCCTCCTGCTTGACGACATGGACAAGTTCGCCAACGAGGACAGCTCCCACAGGGATGCCGAGGAGTACGTGACCGTTCAGTCGTGCCTTGACGAGCTGGCGCAATCGGGCGCCGAGGTGTTCGTGCTGGCCACCGCAAACGACATCTCGCATCTTCCGTATTCGCTCATGCGGTCGGGAAGGTTGGGTACCAAGATCGAGGTCGAATGCCCTTCCGGCGCCGACGCCGAAGCGATTTTGTCGCATTACCTGGCAGGAAAGAAAATGGTCGACGATATCGACCCGGCCTTCCTTGCTCGCGTACTTGGTGGAAACAGCTGCGCCACGCTTGAGGAAGTTGCCAACGAAGCGGGCTTGCTTGCCGGTTACGACCGAAGCGAGACCATCACGCAGGAGCACTTCATGAAGGCCGTGCTCAGCACGGTGCATGGCATTCCCGAGGCGGTCATCGATATGTCCAAGATGGAAAGCGCGGCAACGCAGAAATGCCTCTACACCGCGTATCACGAAGCGGGGCATGTGGTGGTTTCGGAGATAATCGACCCGGGCAGCACGACGCTGGCAACCGTGTTTCGAAAGAGGAAAAGCAGGTTTGGCGGTTTTGTCTTGTCGCAGCATTCCGATGCGAACCTGGTCAAGATGCAGCAAGCGAAAATCCTGGTGTCCCTTGGAGGCAAAGCCGCGCAAGAGCAGAAGTTCGGCATCATGGACAGTGGAGCGGAAAGCGATTTGGCCGATGCGTTTGGCCATGTCAAAGAGCTTGTCGAAGATTCGTGCTGTTGCGGGTTCAACCTGTATCGCGATGGCTATGGTGCTTCGGAAGATTTGAAAAGTCGAATTGAGCAGGCGGTGGCCGCGGAGATCGAGCGCTACTACCGCAAGGCGAAAGAAACCCTCTCCGCGAACATAGACTTTCTTGATGCCGTGGCGAACAGCCTGCTTGAGAAGGGAATTCTCACGATGCACGACATCGCCAAAATCAAGGAGACGTGCGACATCGTGTCGGTGCCGATGTAACCGGACGATCGCGGCAAGCGGAAAGCCCCTGAGCCGTTCGGTGCTCAGGGGCTTGAGGTCGTTCGCATCGGCCGGTCTGCTCCAACAAGCGCTAAAGCCAATCCTCCAAACCCATGAGCCATCGGGCTATGTCGATGACTTTGACGCCTTCCCAATCGGTTGTTTCGTGCCTTGTCCGGGCAATGATGGTCTTAGGGTAGGCGTCGCGAATCTTGAGCAGCGGCGATATCTCGCGCTCAAACGTCGTTTCGCTAGAGATATCGTCGCTCACCTGGATGTATACCTTTTCGTCGCGCCTTACCGCAACAAAATCGATCTCTTTCTTATACAGCGCACCTACGTAAATCTCAAACCCTCGTCGGATGAGCTCGATTGCCACCATGTTTTCGTAGACGTGCCCAAAGTCGAGCTTCTTTGTGCCCAGCTTTGCATAGCGGAAGGAATGGTCGACAAGATAGTATTTGTCGCCTGATGACAGGTATTTTTTCCCGGCTATATCGAAGCGTCGCACGCGATAGAGGAGGAAGGCTGAGCAAAGGTACTCGACATAGTTCGCAAGCGTTTTCTCGCTCATCTTGAGCCCAGCTGCGCAAAGCCCGGCTGTAATCGATCGCAACGATACGATGTTGCCAATGTTATCGAGCAGAAAATCGCAGGTTCGGGCAAGTTGCTCGGTGTTCCTTATGCGATGCTTCTGCTTGATATCACGCAAAATGAGCATGTCGAGAACGTCTGATGTGTAAGCGAATCGGGCCTTCTCGTCGGAGTAGAGGTAGGAACCCGGCATGCCGCCCTCGCTTAAATAGCGGTCAAGTGCTTCATCGGGTTGGGATAACTCGTGGTAGCGGGCAAACTCGCTGAGCGAGAAGGGGAGCACTTCAATCTGGAAGGTTCTGCCCGTGAACAAGGTGGCTAAATCGCTTGACATGAGAAACGCGTTCGACCCGGTGATGTACAGATCGTACTGTTCAAGTGCGTGCAGACTGTTGATTGCTTTCTCGAAGTTGTCGCACATTTGGATTTCATCGATGATGACGATGTTCGCCGTGCCCTCGACATGGTGTCTGGTCACGTAGCGGTATAGAGCGTGGTATTCCGTCAAGGGCTCGAACTCCAGCAAGTTGAAATTGATTCGAATGATGTTGGCGCGAGGATTGGCCCTAAGGACATCATCGGCGAACGCTTCAAGAAGCTTCGATTTCCCGCTTCGTCTTACTCCGGTGATTACTTTAATATCAGGTGTGCCTTGCGCGGACAGAAGCATATTCAGGTAGTCCGGCCTATCGATGAGTTTCATAAGGCACTCCTATTCCTCAAAATTGATTATTAATCAATAATGCGTACTATATCAGCTTAATAGGTATGCATTATTTAGATATCGTCAAAAATGAGTATGTTGCTTAAGTAGAATGTAGATAGCATGAGTAGTGATTTAAACGAAACTCATGAGCATGCATTGCGGCGTGCGTTTCGGGCGAAGTTCGTGCATGGCGACGAATAGGGTCGAATGCATCAAGAGCTGCGGCCACAAATCAAATCATAGCCGCAAATTGGCCGCAAAACAGCAAAAAGATACCCCCTTCCAAATACAGGAAGGGGGTATTTGGCCAGGTATTATGCGTTCAATAACTACGTATAATCTATTCCCACTCAATAGCTAGAAACTATCTCCAGTTCGTTCCAGTTTGCCTCAGTTTGTCCCACTTGCATCCAGTCTCAAAAATTGCCGCGAATCCATGGGGTCAAATCTGGGTCACGGGTTTCGGGGCGGGGCAGGGTGTCTTCGGGGGTCACAGTGGGTCGCGAAAGCTGGCGAGTGGGCTCTCAGGACGTTTTGATTGCATGGCAAGAGAGAAGCAGCAGGCAGGCCCCGTTCCTGCTGCGCGCTTTCCCGGGACGGCGCCGCCTGTCCGCTTCCGCCCGAGTCTACCGGGCGTCTTCGATCCTGACGACGAATTCATCGGCCCACCGAATCGCCTCGTCAACATCCTGGAGCACGGGCAGGCCCTCTGCGAGGGCGGCGTACATCTCATCCCATCCCTTCCGCTTGGCAATGGCCGGCGGCCAGGCCTGCGCCTGCCTGTAGGAGAAAAGCCTCCGGCAGGCGTCCCTCGCAGCCGTAAGGTCGACCTCGGCTCTGGCGTCGATCAGCTGGAGGTCGATGAGATCGCGGGCACGATCGCCCGGGCCGGAGACGGCGTGGAGCTTCTGGGCGATCTGGTGGTCGAGCGGCATGAGTGGAGCCCTGCCGGGCGCGGGGAATCCCATCGCCTCGAAGAGCTCGCCGGCGTCCGTCAGCTCGGCCCAGTCTGCGGCGTCTGCGTCGCCTATCTCGTTGTGGCCGACTTCGAGCGGCACCGTGCACCAGGGCTTCCCGAGGTAGTCCAGCTTGACGTCGTACGGCTGCATGACGTACTGCTCGGGAATCCCATCGGGCGAGGCCGGGTCCTTTTCTACCACGCGGCCGGAGAACCCCTCCCAGCCGGAGCGGAGCCTCGAGTCGAGCTCGGCGGCGTAGGCTGCGGGATCGGTCGCCGTGGCGGTGTCTAGGTCCGTGGTGAACCGCGTGTTCTCCTCGCCGAAGCGCATCTTGAGCGCGCTGCCGCCCTTGACGACCCCGTCGGGGAGCATGCTCGCCACGATCGCGTTCGCCATCACGGTGCGAGCCCTCACGAAGTCCTGGGGCGCGCACCCGCAGAGCCTGCGTATCGCGTCGTCGAGATGGCGCATGCTGTTGGGCCTCTTCATCGGGCTATCTCCTCCTTGATCCGCTCTTCCTCCTCTTTGGTAATGTAGCCGCGCGCGAGCGCCTCGCTCGCGGCCTCGACGGCCCGGTCGGCCCCCATGGTCTTCGAGGCTGCCGCGATGG
>OLOM01001176.1_pt1 | contig 18255 bp, 17 predicted proteins | sample 1672531 | NCBI WGS metagenome assembly OLOM01 (sample SAMEA3136696, study PRJEB25190) | human gut metagenome | reverse complement strand
CGGCGGCGAGCAGCGACGTGTCCTTGTACAGCAGGATGAACTCGCTCGTCATCGTTGGAATCACGCGGCGCACGGTCTGCGGGATGATAACGAAGAGCATCGTCTGCGCGCCGTTCATGCCGAGCGAGCGAGCAGCTTCGAACTGCCCCTTGCTGATCGACTGGATACCCGCGCGGAAGATTTCGCACAAATACGCGCTCGAGTTCATCGCAAGCACGATCACGCCGAGCGGGAACGTGGGAATCTGGATGCCCGCAAGCGGCAGGCCGAAGAAGGCGATGTAGATCTGCAGGAACAGCGGCGTGCCGCGCACCACGTTCACGTAGGCGGTGGCGACGCCGCGCAGCACGCGCAGCTTCGACATGCGCATGAGCGACAGCAGAAGGCCGAACGGGATAGCGAGCGGGAATGCGCAGGCCACGATGCCGATCGCCATCAAAAAGCCCCAAAAGACCACCGGCAGGCTCGACACGAACACCGACGGGTTCAAGAACAGCTTCAGGAAAAGCACGCTGTTCCACGATTTCACCCAGTCCTGCTGGGCGAGCGAGTCGGAAAGCGACTCGAAGAACGAATGCGACTTCACGGTTATCGCAGGCAGCGTGCCCATGGCAACCTCGGTGCCGTCCGCAAGCGTATATGCGCCCGTAAGCTGCATGTCGCCGCCCATTTCGGAGAACTTCACCTTGTAGATTTCCACGCGGAAGTAGCCGCCCGCCTGTGCCGGCTCGGAGAAGTTCACGGTGAGCTTGCCGTCCTTGTAGTCGGCGGAGACGTCGAGGTTCGTGCGCGTCATCAGGTCGTCGCCGGTGAGCATCGTTGCACGCGTGTCGCCCGGCTCGCAGGTCGTGCCCTCAGGCAAGGTGAAGGTGACGCCCGCGATCTGCTCGTCGGGATCGGCCTGGCCTTCCCAGGTGATGCGCGTCTCCACGCCGCCGAGCACGTCCGACGACCCGCTGACGTTGGGTTTCGCCGTGCATTTGGCGGTATCGAGCGCATACGCGTTCGTCGGAGCGACGGCAACCTGCGCCGCACCGGCGAACACGAGCGCGAACGAGACGAGCAGTGCGCAAAACGCGGTGCGCACGGTATTCGCTTTCAAGTTCTGCATGTGCATGTACATTCCTCTACGATTAAAAAGCCCTCTCCGCCAACGCGAAGAGAGCCTCATCCAGTTCATAGCCCTGCGGTTAATTACATAATAAAGGCCATGCAATTCTAGCACGTCCACAACCTGCGTTTTGGTATTTCCGATAACTCCAAAGGCTATTACAAAACCTATCCCTGAGCCCCCTTAGAGCCCTTGAGCGTTCGTAGTTGCTCGCAGCGGGATTTCCTTGCCAGGCAGCGCCCTACACGTCTGACCCACACACCCCGTCGCTCGGCTTGACATTGCTACAATCTCTTCGAGCATGTCGTGAGTAAAGGTCTTGTTTTGGAAATGCCTCGCACCAACTCGTCAACATCCGACCAGCCGTACTCGTCCAAGGAGATTCCGATTTCCTCGGGCTTGCGCCGAAGGATAAGCACAAGGAACTTGCTGTCGGCAACGTGAACTTCCCTAGGCACCATAAGATTCCTCTTTTTTCGATTGATCGACCTGTTCGTCGATTGCGCCTCTGAACCAATCCCAAAAGTTGGGAGGCTCGGAACGCCACGATACGTCACGGATAACTATATCCAGCAAATAACGTGGCCAGCCTATCCCACTCGATAACGGGCACCGTAAGTCATAGCCTTAATCGAAATTGCCTAAAGATATCTAACAGCGACAATTCAAAGAGCGAACGATGCTCATCTGATGCTCACTAGCGCTCAATAGCATTTTGCAGTCATGCCTCGCGCCCGCCCTTGGCCGAACACCAAGCTCGGCAGAAATCGCGGCGCCAAATCTTGGCGCGCCCCTTCTTCGACCCCAAGAAGAGGTTGTTGCAATTCCCGCAGACGGCGAGCTCGCGGTCGCCAGATAAGAAAGCCTTGTTTCTCAGAGCCGTAATAGAGAGTCCACTCTATTTTTGCGATTACCGCCCGACATACAAATCAAAACAGGGATGGACGTGAAACAGGAGGGGGCATGACCCTGTTCCATTCGGCCCCTGTTCCACGTCAGGACGGTATTGTCTGCTGTCCAGTACGGGCGGGAACCCTACATCAAAAGCATCATTTACTCAGCTATACGCCACTCTGCCGCAGAGGTGCTTCCCACGTTTGTAATTCGCCCAGCCTTGCGCAAACTCTGGAGCAAATAGCTCACATGGTCACTCTTCTGCTTTGTTGTCAAGTCCACGGGCAAAGCATGGTCCAGCTCCGCGATGATCTCCGCTCGCGAGCAAGGTCGAACGCGCAAGAGCTCCAAGATCAGCTCCTTGAAGACGCTGTTGTCCACTCCCTTATTTCGAACGTACTCGCCGTGAGCGCCGGTGGCAGCGGCCACCTCGGCTGAAACCGTCAGCTTTGGATAGCGCCCCCTCACAAGCCCCTGTTCGCGCAACAGGTGCGACTGTCCCTTTGTTATCGGCAGGCCCTTCTGAACTAGGTCAAGCAGCAGGACCGTCGCCAAATCGAGGTTGCGATTACTTGCGAGCAGTCTGGAGTAATTCTCATTCAGCACCGTGCCGTACAAAGTCACCGCAACGCGACCAGTCTCGGATAGGTCATAGGTCGGCATCGGCAGCAGACGGTTACGCTGAATGTCAAACACATTGCGGATGCCTATGGCGTTTCGGTCCATCATACCCGTCTTGCTCATGGCACTCGAAAGCAAGGGGTTGCGGTAGTAAGGCGGTTTGTATCCACTCGCAAGCGCATTCTCAATGGTCCCGGGGATGAAGCCGCCCTCGTTCTTAAACACGAGCTTATCCTCGTATTCCAAGACATTGATCTTGCCCGACATCCTAAAGTCCTGGTGCGCTATGGCATTGTGGAGCAGCTCTCGAATGACCTCGGGGCTGTAGCGGTACGCCTCGGTGGGGAATAACGTCTCTTCGCGATCGAAGAACCTATACTTCTCGTTTCTGATCTTTCTCAAGACACGATCAACCTGCAAAATAAATGGCGGTTCAAAGTGCTCGTAGGCCATGGTAGAGCCATCGCTCGCATAAAGCGTCCATGTGATGCGCGGCTCAATGCCGCCCAGAAAGACGCTCGACTCTGGTTTACCCAGAAGAACGAGGGCCGCATTGCTCACGTGTCCATGAATAACGAGAGCCATCTTGCTGAGAATGGACTGCTCATCGAGGTTTCGGACGGCGGACTGGCTCCCCCCGAATTTCTCAACGAACTTTGTGCACGCAAAGCTAACGGCATCCGGGTCCAAATCGTCGAGGTTCGCCTCATAGGCAATCTGACGCGACCAGTCCGGCCGACTCTGTCCATATATAGCATCGAGCTTGAATTTGGGCATCTCTACAAGCGACTCATTTTCACGCGACCAGGGGGTTCCATGCCACGTAGTCGGCGTGGCAAAACTGCCCGCTGGAATCTGGAAAGCAACGATGCGTTTACCATTCACCTCGAACTCGTAAATCTCTTCGAACGTCATCCCGTTGTTCGTATACTGGGCGATCTCGTGCTTCAGACGCCTCAGTCCAACGCTCGGCATCTGGGATTCCTTTCGATAGGCAGTTCCCTTTATCTGCCGGTCGTTCGAGATGCCGAAGAAAAGCCAGCCGCATTCCGCGTTGCGCAGGTTGGCCTCGTTGCTGAGAGCGGAGAAATACTTGCCGATATCTTCGAAATCATAATTCTGCTTTGCGGCCTTGTACTCGACGACCTCGGTCTCAACGTCGGCGATAATACGCAGGAGCAAAGAGGGCATCTCACTCGATTTCCGTATCACGGCGCTCCTAACTAATGTAATTTCATCATCAAACTAATGTAATTATACGCTTTATTACATTAGTAGCTCATGTGAGAAGAAGCGGTGCCATCAATTGCCCCATGTCCAATGCATGTATTTGCCGTTACTCGCCATCAGTCCGCGTAATTCAATTACCAGTGGAAACACCGTTTCACATCATATCGCCTAATGTAATTACGCATGCAATCGCCCGACCCGTGCGTGGAACTACATTAGTTCGAATAGATCCTTCCATCGGTCTTCTTCATATCATCACCCAGCGCCCGAGCCCATTTCTCTCTCCGCAAACGATTGAGCCCAAAGATAACTCGGTTTTTGTCTCAGAAACCTTGCCGTCGTTAGGCATTACCAGGCAATTATTTGATGCTGACTCATGGACGAATCACACAAGCGCATATAGAGGTGGGAGGCTTTCTATGGCAAACCCCTTCAGGACTCTGCAACCATCAATCGAAACCGCATGTACCCGATTCCCCCACCCTATTAAACGCACAGCAAATCAAAATCGAGGAGGCCAGCAAGAGACTCCGGAAAAGAAAAGCCCTATCCCGGCTTCGAGCTTGCTCGCTTCTCGGCGAGCCGCTCTCGGACAGGATAGGGCGTCAATGGCGATTCTCGAACGCTAGGAGCACGCGAGCTCTCGCCCGTTACGGGTGCTCAGCGCACGGCAGAGACGTTTACCCGAGCCACTTGGTAGCGAGCTTCTCGACGGTACCATCGTCCTGAAGCTTCTTGATGGCCTCGTTGATGGCCTTGGTGAGCTCCGGGTTGTCCTTGTTCACGGCAATGGCGTACTCTTCGCCGGTCGCAACCTCGAGGACGACCTGGGCGTCGCTGTAGGCCTCGGAGAGCATCTTCTTCACGACGGCGGCGTTGGTGCACACGGCAGTCGCCTGGCCAGCCTGCATAGCGGCGAAGCTATCGGTGGAGTTGCCATAGGGCTGGATGGTCGCGTTCGGGAAGTTCTCGCGGCAGTAGGTCTCACCGGTGGTACCGGACTGCACGGCGATGATGACGCCGGCCTTGTTCAGCTCTTCCTTGGCGTTGTCCTTGGTGATCGCGCCGTCCTTCATAACGGCAACAGCCTGGTCATCAACGTAGTAGGTGTCGGTGAAGTCAGCAAGCTCCTCACGCTCGGGCTCGACGGTCATGCCAGCAAGCACGACATCGAACTTGCCGCCCGCGGCAAGGCCGGTGAGCAGCGAGTCGAACTGGTTGTTGACGACTTCGAACTTGAGGCCGAGCTCGTCGGCAACAGCCTTGCACAGATCGACATCGAAGCCGACAGCCTCACCGTTCTCGAGGTTCTCGAACGGAGGATAGTCGGCGGAGGTGCCCATCGTGAGCGTGCCATCCTTGACAAGCGTGTAGCTCGTATCGGCCTTGGCGGAATCGTCCTTCTTGGTGTCGTTGCCCGCGGTGCTGTTCGAGGAGCATCCGAACAGGGCAAGCGAAGCGGCGAGCACGCCAGCGGCGAGCACCACACCCAGCTTCTTCATTTTCATCTTCCTTCCCCTTTCCATATTAAAAGCAAGATGAGATATCTCGTTCACTATAAAGGCTTGCAAAGGCTTTGTCGAACAAGAAAAGGCCAGATGCTGTTACATCTTTGTTACAGGCGTGAATAATCGGGGTGCGGCGCCGCTGTGCGCAGCCGGGAGCGCATCTGGGCCCAGCCGCACCCAAAGCCCGCTCGACCTTACTCGAAGTGTTCGACGGCGGTCTTCAAGTTCTCGATAATGCCAATCTGCTGCGGGCACATCGACTCGCACAGGCCGCACTCGATGCAGTCGGAGGCGCGACCGGGCTTCGCCTGCCAGCTGTACAAGTCGCTCACGAACTTGTTGTTCTCGACCTGCGCCTCGAGGTTCAAAAGCCCCATGATCTCGGGGATGGCGACTTCCTGCGGGCACCCCTTCACGCAATAGCGGCAGTTCGTGCAAGGAATCGCCGCAATCGACTCGAGGATTTCGCGCGTCTGGGCAAGCGCCTCGGTTTCCGCCGGGGAAAGCGGCTCGTTCGCCTTGAAATCAGCGATGTTTTGGCGAACCTGGTCGATCGTCGACATGCCGGAGAGCACCGTGAGCACGCCCGGCAAGTTGTAGCAGAAGCGATATGCCCAGGACGCGAGGCTTTTCTCGGGGCTGCAGGCAACCAGCGGCGCCGCAACGCGATCGGCCAGGTTGACGAGCATCCCTCCGCGGGCTGGCTCCATGATGATGACGGGGACATCGTGCTCGGCAGCCACTTCCATGCAGCGGCGCGATTGCGCGACCGGGCTTTCCCAATCGAGGTAGTTCACCTGCAGCTGCACGAACTCCATCTCGGGATGGTCGGTAAGTACGCGATCGAGCGTCTCGGGGCCGTCGTGCATGGAGAAGCCGACGTGGCGAATCAGGCCGTCCTGCTTGGCCTTCTGCGCGAAGTCCCACATCCCCCAATCGTCGAAGACCTTCGTGCGCTTTCCGCCCACGTTGTGGAACAGGTAGAAATCGATGTAGTCGGTTCCCAGCCGCTCAAGCGATGTGGGCAGATTCGACTTCGCCGTCTTCTCGTCGGGGCACGCCCAGGCGAGGCATTTCGTGGCGATGGTGTAGGACTCGCGCGGGTGGCGCGCGACGAGCGCTTCCCCGAGAGCCTTCTCGGATGCGCCGTTGTGGTAGACGAACGCGGTGTCGAAGTAGTTCCCGCCGCTGGCCAAGTAGGTATCGACCATCTGCTTGACGTGCTCGATGTCGATTGCGGTGGGATCCTTCGGGTCGGTCTGCGGCAGGCGCATGCAGCCGAAGCCGAGCTTCGACACACGCGCGAAGTCTGAGTTCATGGGTGCTCCTCTCTCTGGAATGCACCCATGATAAAACCTCAAGCTTGCTTCAAGTCAAGAAAAACCGCGGGAACGCGGCGACCGCGCGAAGAAATGCCCCTGCTATTCGGAGTCGAGCGCTCGCGCGAGGATCTGCATGCGCGCTTCGACGTCTTCGATAATGCGGCTGCAATCCTTCAGCTCGCCGTAGGAATCGATGCCCTCGATCTCGCGCTTCGCCTTGTACTTCAGATCGTGCTCGAGACTTGCCCAGAAGTCCATGGCGACGGTTCGCAGCTGAATCTCGACCGGCACCATCTGCTTGGAATCGAGGAAGTACACGGGAATGCGGACGATCACATGCAAGCTGCGATACCCGTTGGGCTTGGGGTTAGCAATATAGTCTTTGACCGTGACGATTTCCAGGTCGTCCTGGCGTTGCAGCAGGTCGAACAGGTTGTACACGTCGCTGATATAGGAGCAGATCACGCGGATGCCCGCGATGTCCATGATGTACTTCTCGATGTTCTCGAGCGTGCGCTCCTTGCCGTAGCGGCCAATCTTTTCGATGATGCTCTCGGGAGTCTTCACGCGCGACTCGACATGATGGATGGGCGTGCGGTCTTTGCGCAGGTTCAGGTCCTGGTCGAGAATCTCGAAGCGGACGACCATCTCGCGCAGCGCGGCGCGGTAACGCTGGCTCAGCTCGCGAAGCTTCGCTCCCGCCTCGCGCACGAACTCGATATCCTCATCCGACATGTCCTTGCCGATTGTAAGCGACCACGTGTCCCTATGGTCCTGCTCGCTCAAAAGCTGCGCAGCGCTCGTCATCTTATCTCCCCTTCACTTCGCCCCAGAGCTCGTTTTGCTCCGAGGTCGAGAAATCTTGCATACGTTTCCCCTGTTCGGAGGCTATTTCCTCCATCGCTGCCCAACGGGCGCGGAACTTCGCGTTCGAGGCGCGAAGGGCGCTTTCGGCATCGATCCCCATGCGCCTGCCCACGTTGACCAGAGCGAAAAGCACATCGCCGAACTCCATTTCCGCCGCCTCGGCACGACGAGCCGCCTCCTCTTCGCCAAGGCCGAACTCACCCGCCACCGAGGTGTCAATCTTGCCGTTTGCAGCATGCGGGGCAGCGGCGTACGCCTCGATGAGCTCGGCTTTCTCCTCGGCGACCTTGTCCCACACGTCCTCGATGGAGTCCCATTCGAAGCCTACGGCAGCAGCCTTGCGGGAAATCTTCTGCGCCTCCATGAGCGCGGGGAAGGTACGCGGCACGCCGTCGAGCAGGCCCTCGGGTTCGCTCGCACCCGAGCCGTCGGCGCCGCCTGTCGCCTGCCGCTCCGCAAGTTTCACCTGATCCCACACGTCAAGCACCTCGCTCGCGTTGGAGGCCTCGACGCTGCCGAACACATGCGGATGGCGGCGCACCATCTTGGCGTTCACGTCGGCACACACGTCGTCGATTGTGAACTCCCCCGCATCGGCGGCGATCTGGCTTTGGAGCACCACTTGCAAAAGCACGTCGCCAAGCTCTTCACGCAGGTGGGCGACGTCCTCTTCCTCGATCGCGCAAACGGCCTCGTAGGCTTCCTCTATCATGTTGTGGGAGATTGATACGTGCGTCTGCTCGCGATCCCATGGACAGCCGTCCAGGGCCCTGAGGGCCGAAATCGTGGCGACGAACTGGTTGAACGATGGATGATCGGCCGGATTTCCGTATCGGTCGAGCGCACTATCAGGCGCATTGACGCCCGATTCGGCGGCATTGTCTTCGTGTGGCACTGTTCCCCTTTTCCTTCTTTGAGAATACGAGTATACCCGCATTCCCGACGTAATCCCATCCCGTCACCGATTCCGTTGACGAATCGCTAAACCGCCCAAGAACCCGCACGCGTCCGCGCCGGCCCAGGCCCGAGCGCGAGGCGCTATACTACGAAGACCGACCATGAGGAAAGCGACTCTATGATAGAACCAACACGTGCAGCATTCCTGCTGATAGACATGCAAAACGGCTTCATCGACCCAACGAGCGCCTTGTGCGTTGCGGGCGCTGCGGACACGGTGCCCGCCTGCGCCCACGCTCTCGATTTCGCGCGCTCGATCGGAATGAGCATCTTCCATATCCGCCGCATCTACAGCGCCGACGGTGCGAACGTGGAACCCGTGCGCTATCGGCAATGGCGCGACGGAGGGCGCCCGCTTTCCCCCGCAAGCGAGGACGAGAGCTCGCTCAACTGGCCTGACATGCTGACGCCCGCGGACGGCGACCGCGTGATGGTGAAGCCGCGCTTCTCAGCATTCTTCGACACGCAGCTCGACGACGTGCTCTCGCGCGAGGGCATAAACACCGTGGTGCTCGCGGGCACCACGACTCCGAACTGCGTGCGCTCGACCTGCTACGACGCACTTTCCCTGAACTACAACGTCGTCGTCTTGGAAGACGCCACCTCCTCGCGTACGCCCGAGGTGCAGCGCGCGAACATCGAGGATATGGCCTATATCGGCGCGCACATCATGAGCGTGGCGAAATTCCTCGAGCAGGGGCTCTCCCAGGTGCAGGACGTCGCAGGCGACACGGCGCGCGCGATCGAAGCGGAGTACTACGCAACCGGCCAGGCGGCAGATCAAGCCGACCGAACGACGAGCGCAGCCGCACCTTGCAACGCCCCCACATCGGGTCACCATCCCCGCACGCTCGGTTCCCGCACGTTGGCGCCGACGGGCACGATCGCGCCGCCCGCAACGCGCACTTCGACCGATGCAAGCGAACTTCCCGCAATGCGCGCTCCGAAGGGGATTTAGTCCATCATGATTGTGAGAATCGACACGCTTGAAGATGAGCGCCTTGACGCCTATGCACGGCTCACCGAAGCACAGTTGCGCAACAAGCTCGAACCCGAGAAGGGCATCTTCATCGCCGAGTCGGGCAAAGTGATCGAGCGCGCCCTCGAAGGGGGAATGCAACCGTTATCGCTGCTCATGGAGGAGAAATGGCTGCCCTCCATGGCGAGCATCGTCGAGCGCATCGAACAGATCGACCCAACCATCCCCGTGTTTGTCGCTCCCCACGATGAGCTGCAGAAACTCTGCGGATTCGAGCTGACGCGCGGCGCCTTGGGGGCCTTTCGCCGACCGCGCCCGAAAAGCGTCGCCGAGGCATGCGAGGAAGCGCGCGTCGTCGCGGTCTTAGAAGACATCACGAACCACACCAACGTCGGGGCGATCTTCCGCTCGGCAGCAGCACTCGGGGTCGACGCCGTGCTGATCACGCCGGCATGCTACGACCCGCTCTACCGCCGCGCGGTGCGCGTTTCGATGGGCACCGTGTTTCAAATTCCCTGGGCGCGCATCGGGGAAGATGCCCACGATTGGGCACAAACCGGCATCCCCTTGCTCCACGAGCTCGGCTTCACCACGGCAGCGCTCGCGCTTTCCGACAACTCGGTGAGCTTGCGCGACGAGAAGCTAAAGGAATGCGAGAAGATTGCGCTCGTACTGGGCACGGAAGGCGACGGCCTGGCCGAGAGCACCATCGCCCGCTGCGATTACACGGTGAAGATCCCCATGTACCACCAGGTAGATTCCTTGAATGTCGCTGCCGCAAGCGCGGTTGCCTTCTGGGAGCTTGTGGTTCCAGCGGTCTGACGACCGCCGGAACGAGCCGACGCTGCGAGCCTCCCTGGCGGCGCGAATGCGCTCTCCAAGGTTTTCTCGCGTACCGAAGTACGCTTCGAAAACCTTTCGCGCGCCTCGCATCCGCCAGGGAGGCTCTCGCTGACTTTAAAGCGAAATGGGAGACAAAGCATTCCCCTCGCTGACTTTGGGGCGAAATGGGAGACGGCAAGTCGCCCGCCCAATTCCCTTACTTATCGATTTCCTCTCGCGGGTCGTGCAGATCGTTGGGGGGAACGCGCACTTCGTCCCATCCCATCTCCTTGAGCGCCTGGGCCGTGCGCCACGGCGGCGTGACATCGTCGTATTGCGCGCAGTAGTTGAGCGCCTCGACGAGCGTGATGTTGTGCATGAGGTCTGCCATCGTGTCCACGTCGGGAATAGGCGGCAGATAAAGCGCAGGGAGCCCCTGCTTTCGCGCCTTGTCGATATAGGCGGGAAGTACCGTGAGGCCCTCCTGATTGTAGAACACGCCCGAGTGATCGAAGTCGGTCTCGCGCGTCCAACCGATCACCGACACGCCCATCTCCTGGTCGGGAGCGAGCACGATGCCACCGCCCGCAACCCCGTCGAGCTTGTGGAGCGCGTTGAACCCTGCGCGCACGTCGGCCTTGGTGAGAGCGGGCATATCGGCGCCCATCGATAGGATGCAATCAGCACCGCGTGCCCACGTCTTCTCGAACGCCTGGTTATAATGCTCGTCGAAGCTGGCACCCTCATCGCAGAGAAACACCAGCTCGCGTGGCCATTCGCCCGCATCGGAAAACAGCTTGCGCATCACCTCGACGTTCTTTGCGGGCGTCGTCGAGATGATCATCTCGTACTCGTCGCGCACCACTTCCTCGCCTGCGGCCAGGGCCGCCTGCGCCCGCTCGGCGCTTTCGCGCTCCAAATCCGCCATCGCCGCGCAGCAGATTTCCACCACATCGAAGAGCATGCAGTGGTAGAGCCCCGAGGCGACCTCGGGCTGGAACACACCGTCTTTCAGCACGGTCAGGCGGGTTTTCACCAAACCCGGAATCGGCGGCTTGCTGAACAAAAGGAGCGCGTTTTTGCGCACGCGCTCCTTTTCCCTGCCGCCCTGCTCGCTTTTCGATTCGCTCACAGAACGCTCCTTGTTTCGAAGTCTAGCTTACTTGGCGATGAGCACCGGCACCGACGAGCCGTGCAGCACCTTGTGGCTGACGCTGCCCATGTACTCCTTCATGCCCGAAAGCCCGCGGTTGCCGATGACGACGAGGTCGTAGTCGCCTTGATCGATCAGCTTCACAATCTCGGTAGCGGGGTTCGTTCCCGTGATGAGCAGCGGATTCAGGCGATCGGTCGCATCCTCGTGAGCGTCGACCAGCCTCTCGAGCAGCGATTTCCCATCGTTCATCATCATTTCCAAGATGGAGCGGAAGCTCGTCATCTGGGAATCGTCGAGCAAGGGAATCGGCACCACGTACACCAAGTCGATGACAGCATCGGGGTTGTTCTCGGTCACGCTGATCGCAAGCTCCAACGCCTTGCGACCGCCATCAGTTGCATCCACCGCAGCGAGCACTTTGTTCATAGACATAACGCGCTCCTTTCTCCCCGCACCCTTCGGGCGCCGAGTTGCCGTTGCAAACTGTCAATCACTGCAAGAAAGTATAGCACCACGCGGGAAAGCGTCGCCGAGGAGCTTCGCTAGAGAAACTCCACCTCGATGATATCGCCCGCCGTGGGAGGCTCGATGCCGGGGCCCATGCCCATCATGGTGAAGGCGTTCGCTCCCCATGCCGTCTTCGACCCGGGGCGACCGTCGATCGGCGTCGCCTCGAGCACGCCGTCGGCACTCGGCTCCACACGGAGGGGGCGGATGCCGAAGAATTCCGGCTCCCCCGGCGCATGGTCGGGATGCTCGCGCGGGCGCTCCTCGCCTGCAGGCTTGCCGTTCTTCGCACCCGGGCCGTGCTTCGGGGCCGGGAACGCCTCGGTCAAGCGGGCCGCCGTCTTCGGCACGATAGGATTAAGCCCCAAATACTTGCGCATAAGCGGACGCAGGTAGAAATCAAGGGTGAACGACGCACCGCCCGAAGGACCGGAGATGCCCACGATGGGCACGTTGTCAACGACGGCGTAGGAGTTGTGATGCCCGGGGCCGTGGTTCGTCTGATGGCAGATCATGTGCCCCATCTCCTCCATGACCTCGCACGACCAGTCGTCCGAGCCCTTCGAGGAGCCCGCGTTCAGAACGACGATGTCGGCAACCTCGCATGCGCGCTTGATGGCGGCCTCAATTTCGGGGCGCTCGTCGCACACGATGTCGAAGGGAACGAACTGACCGCCCCACGCTTCCACCTTCGCGCGCACGAGGATGCTGTTCGTCTCGAAGTTGCGGCCGCGGGCGGCAAACTGATCGACGCGCGTCGGATCGAGGGGGATACCTGCGGGAACGAGCTCGTTGCCCGTGGGGATGAAGGCCACGCGAGGCTTGCGAACCACGGGAACCACGGCATTGTTGCCCGTGCCCATGCGCGCCGCAACGTCAGGCGTCACAACCGTGCCGGCAGTCGCGAGGACATCGCCGCGTTTCATGGTCGAACCCGCAGGACGCGTGCCCGCACCCTGCTTCGAGGGAGCGGCGTCGATGGTCACGTGCTGCTGGTCTTCCGACACCTGCACGTGCTCGATGACGATAGCGGTGTCGAACCCTTCGGGCATTGCGACGCCCGTGTTCGCGAATTGCCAATCCACCCCGCGGACCCATGCGCTCGTGTCGGGCAGCTCGCCTTCCGCGAGGTTCTCGAAATCGGACCAGTGCAGGGCGATCGAGTCCATCGCGCACGTGAGCGCGGAGGGCATGTCGCACCGAGAGACCACGTCATAGGCGAGCACACGCCCCACCGAATCGGCGAGCGCCACCTGCTCGCAGCATTTGCGAGCAACCTCGCTGCTGTGCAAATCCTCGCCCGCGGCGATGTTCGCCCACCCGAAACCTGCGGGTGCCGCATCCATGGCCTCAAGCATCGACGAAACCGCCTGCTCACGAGAGAGCTGGATATGCTGGGAATGATCTCTCATAGTTCCTCCTGTTCACGTGCCGCAGCACAAGCTTGCGACGTTTATCGCTCATGCTCCATTATAGTGAATGACGAATAGAATCGAGCAAAAAGAAGGCCCGTCGAGAATCAATCTTCCCGACGGGCGATATGGCCGCAATGTGGCGTGATGCGGGTAGAAGCTAAGCGAACCCCAGCTCAGATGTCATTTTCTAAATCTTGTACATGTACTGGAAGACGTCTTCGCGCTGGATGATAATCTGCACGCCGAGATCTTCCCCTACCGCCTTGAGCTTGTCCTGCACGGTGTCGAAGTCGGCCTTTTCCGTATCGAGCGTGGTGAGCATCGTCATCGAGAAGATGTCGTTCAAGATGGTCTGGCTGATATCGTCGATGTTCGCGCCGCATTCCGCAAGCACCACCGCCACCGCCGCGACGATGCCGCTGCGATCCTTGCCCAGAACAGAGATAACGCACTTCATGGTTGCACCTTTCATCCGTTTCTTGTGGTTCCCATACTCCCCGATTCGCCCGCCGGCGACGACGTGCGCTGCGCCTAGCGAGCGTCGCGAAGGATAAGCGACATGGCCTCGCTGCGAGAAGCGCGCGAAGCGGGTGTCGATCCCGCGAACACGCCGCGCACTGCGCTCGTGACCGTGCGGCTGCCCGGCTTCTTCACGCCGCGCATGCTCATGCACATGTGCTCGGCCTCGAGCACCACGATGACGCCCTGCGGGTGGAGCTGCTCCACCAGGGTGTCGGCAATCTGCCCGGTCAGGCGCTCCTGCACCTGGGGACGCTTCGCGAACACCTCCACGAGGCGCGCGAGCTTCGAGAGTCCGCACACGCGGCCGTCCGCAGCGGGGATGTAGCCGATATGCGCCTTGCCGAAGAAGGGCACCAGATGATGCTCGCACATCGAGTAGAAGGAAATGTCGCGCACAAGGACCATCTCGTTGCAGTGCTCGTCGAAGGTCTTCTCGAAGTGGACGGCGGGATCTTGCGCGAGCCCCGCGAACACCTCTTCGTACATGCGCGCCACGCGGGCAGGCGTTTCGCGAAGCCCTTCGCGATCGGGGTCCTCGCCGACGCCCTCGAGAATGAGGCGAACTCCTTCTTCGATTTTCTGAGTATCCATAGGCCGTTAATCCTCCAGTGCTATGTCTATGCCCACCGGGCAATGGTCGCTTCCGAATACCTCATTGTAAATGCTCGCGTCCTCCACCTTGTCGGCGATTCCGTCGCTCACCAAAAAGTAATCGATGCGCCACCCCGCGTTGTTCTTGCGCGCGTTGAAACGATAGCTCCACCACGAGTACGCACCCGTCGTATCGGGATGAAGGGTGCGGAACGTGTCGGTGAAGCCCGCGGCGAGCAAGTCGGAGAATTTGCCGCGCTCCTCGTCGGAGAAACCCGCATTGCCCCTGTTGGGGCCAGGGTTCTTCAAGTCTATCTCGTTGTGGGCCACATTGAAGTCGCCGCACATGATGACAGGCTTCGGCGCGGCAGTCTCCCCCGCCTGCGTCAGGGGAAGCACTTCTTTGGGCATGTGCCCCGCCCCGAGCGAGTGACGCGGGGTGTCCTTGGGGGCGTCGGAGCCGAGAGCGACCATCCCGTCGGCGTCGGCGCGCTCGACGGGAACGTCCCCGGGAAGCACGCCCTCTTCAAGCCCCTTGCAAAAGTCGCGGAACGCATCGTCCCATTCCATGCGATGCCCGATGCGGGCGAGCTCGTTTTGCGCGTTCGGCGTGTACACATCGACGAACCAGAACTCGGGGAACTCGAGCGCGACGATGCGCCCCTCGGTATCGAGGTATTCCGAACCCAACCCGTGGAGCACCTGAAGAGGCGCGCGCTTGGTGAAGACCGCTGTCCCCGAGTAGCCCTTCCTCTCGGCATAACTCCAGAACTCCAGGTATTGGGGGAGATCGAGCGTCGCCTGCCCCGCCTGGAGCTTCGTCTCCTGCAGGGCAAAGACGTCGGCGTCGAACTCGGCCACGATGTCCTCGAACCCCTTCTTCATAACGGCACGCAGGCCGTTCACGTTCCACGAGATCAGTCTCATCGATTCACCTTTCCAAGCGAGAAGCGACGCGCGGGCATGCCGCCCACAGTCGAGGCGGGCACGCTGCCCGCAATCGCACCAGTATAGCGCGAGCGCGCAGTGCGACATGTATGAAATACTGCAGATTGGCGCTTGTCATTTATTGGCATACGTCCTATACTTGAAGAGGTCTGAAACACACCAGGCGAGCGTCTGTGTCCTCCTTATGCAAGCGCTCGCCCACCTTCCCGTTCATTACCTTCCAACTACGGGGCGGCTCACTTGACTTTCTATCTCGCCGCCCCACACTTCCCAAGATCCGCAGCAAGCGGCCAAACACGCATGTTCTACACGTCGGCCTGCGCATTTAACGGAGCGGCGGCTCTGGCAGCACCCACGATGCTGGCCACTTTAAGGGCGCGAAGGCGCCGCTACAATACGATAACAAAATGCCAGATAGTTTCCCGTTGCGTTATCATCGGCTCATCCGATTGACGCGAAAGGGGACCAATGGCGCGTTTGCTTATTGTCGAAGACGATGTCTCGCTGCGGGAAAATCTTGTGCGCATGCTGCAGCTCAAGGGCCACGAGTGCCTTTGCTGCGAGTCGTTTACGAACGCCGCGGCCGAGGCTTTGACTGCCGCCCCCGACTGCATCCTGCTCGACCTTTCGCTTCCCGGCGCGTACGGCCACGAAATCTGCCGAGCGATTCGCCAGGAAAGCAACGTCCCCATCATCGTGCTGACTTCTTCGGACAGCGAGTTTGACGAGGTCATGAGCATGAACGTCGGCGCGGACGACTACGTGGTCAAGCCGTATCGCCCCGCTGCGCTGCTTGCCCGCATCGACCGCGCTCTCGCCCGCAGCGGGTCTGCCGATTCGGCGCGCGGGCAAATCGATCATGGCGGCGTTTCCCTCGACAGCGTGCGGGCCGTGGTTTCGTATCGCGGCAAGCGCGTGGAGCTCTCGCGCAACGAGCTTCTGATTTTACGCATCCTTATGGAGAACGCGGGATCCATCATCTCGCGCAGCGAGCTGATGGACGAACTGTGGCAGACCGACGCGTTCGTCGACGACAACACGCTCACGGTGAACGTGAATCGCCTGCGCCGCAGCCTGGAGTCTGCAGGTGTGCCCGACGACTTCATCACCACCCGCCGCGGCCTGGGATATGTGGTTCGATGAGCAGCTCGAATCGGGAAAAGCCCGACCACGCGGCCTCTGGTTCGCCCTACGATCCCGCGTCTACGTCGTTCCCCGCCGAAGACCGCCCCGATCGCGCGTACTCGTTCGGGGCGTATCTTCGCTCGCGCGCCGGGTTTTTGCTCGGCATGGTCGCCCTCATGCTCGTTGTTGCGGGCATCATGGTTGTGACCAGCTCGAACGCTTCCTCAATCGCGCTTGTTTCCATCTGCGAGGCCCTGTTCGCCTGCATCGCGCTCATCGTCGGTTTCTCGCGCAACCGCGAGTTCTACCAGCAGCTGAACCTGTTCTGCGATTCGCCCGACAACGCGCGCTACCTCTCGTCGATTCTTGACGAGCCGCGCACACTGGAGGGATCCATCGCCTATCGCGCGCTCGCCGTGCAGGGCAAGGCCGCCTCGGACGAGCTCGCCGTCCGCTCCCGCGACATGAAGGACTACCGCGACTACATCGAGCTTTGGGTGCACGAGGCGAAGACGCCCATCGCGTCGGCGCAGTTGGCGCTATCGAGCCTTCACGGGCCCGGGGTCGATGAGGTGCGCGGTGACCTCGATCGCATCGAGTCGCGCGTCGAACAGGCGTTATACTACGCGCGCTCGGCAACACTGAGCGAGGATTTCTCCATCGAGGAGTTAAACCTTGCGGCACTCTCGCGCAAGGCGTGCCGTCAGAGGTCTCGCACGCTCATCGGCGCGAGAGTCTCGCTTGATTTCGCGATCGACGAGGCGCTCGAGGTGTTCGCCGACGCGAAATGGGTCGACTTCATCATCGGGCAGGTTCTGGAGAACTCGGCGAAGTACGGCGCGAAGACCGTTCGCTTCGAAGGCGCGGTGAAGGATGCAGGGACGAAAGACGGGTGCATCGAGCTTTTGATCAGCGACGATGGTGACGGCATTCCCGCTGCCGACGTGCCGCGCGTGTTCGACCGCGGATTCACGGGAAGCCAGGGCCGCGCGCATCACAAAGCGACAGGCATGGGGCTCTACCTTGCCGCTGTCGCCTGCGAGAGAATGGGCCTTGGCCTGCGCGTTTCCTCGGAAGAGGGGGCGGGTACGACCATCGCGCTCACCTTCCCGCTCGACCGCACGCGCATGGACTTGGCTGCCAACCTTACAAAACCGTAAGATTGCGGTAAGGTCCTTCGATGGCTCCGTTTTCGCGCTCGTCGCATCATGGGGATGTGCCGAATCGAAGAGAAAGGAATCCCCATGTCTGTGGTTACCACAACCCCTCCAGCAGGCATCGCGAATGCGAATCAGTCCAACAGCCGCAAGGTTTTGCTCTCCGTGCGCGACGTTTTGAAGGTGTACGGCTCGCGCGAGGCCATCACTCGTGCGCTTGACGACGTGTCGTTCGATATCTGCGAAGGCGAGTTCGTCGGCGTGATGGGCCCGTCTGGCTCGGGCAAGAGCACGCTTTTGAACTGCATCTCCACTATCGATACCGTGACCAGCGGAAACATCGTCTTGAACGGGCTCGACATCACGCAGCTGCGCAGCCGCCAGCTCTCCAAGTTCCGCCGCGACGACCTGGGCTTCATCTTCCAGGACGCCAATCTGCTCGATACCCTGACCGGTTTCGAGAACATCGCTTTGGCCCTCACAATCAAGGGAGAGAAGGCCGACGCCGTCCGAACGAAGGTCG